>Ga0065714_10064555_pt1 | contig 36587 bp, 32 predicted proteins | sample MisRhiReplicate2_FD_59101 | JGI IMG/M metagenome (GOLD analysis project Ga0065714, IMG submission 59101) | Miscanthus rhizosphere microbial communities from Kellogg Biological Station, MSU, sample Rhizosphere Soil Replicate 2: eDNA_1 v2... | ecosystem: Host-associated > Plants > Roots >... | reverse complement strand
GGTGCGCGGCGTCACCGGCGAGGAAGATCCGGCCTTCGCGCCAGCGCTCGGCCACCCGGGCGTGGAAGGTGTACACGGTCTTGCGCACGATGGAGAGCGGTTTGTCGCCGCGAAAGGGTTTGACCAGTTCTTTGATCCGCGCTTCGTCGAGCATTTCGGCATCGCTTTCGTCAGCCTTGAGCATGAACTCGTAGCGCCGGGTGCGATGGGGGCCGGGCACATCCACCGTCGGACGGCGGGCGTCGCAATACATCCGGCATTGCCAGAACGGATCGTCGTCCTGATCGGTGTCCACCACCAGCCAGCGCGACTGGAAGCTTGAGCCGACCATGTTGATGCCCAACTGTTTGCGCACCGGACTGCGACCACCGTCACACGCCACCAGATACCGCGCCTTGACGGTCAGGATCTCGCCATTGGCATCGCGCACGCTGGCGGTGACGCCCGTCGCGTCCTGCTCGACGTGCAGCAGTTCATGGTCGAAGCCGACGCGCAGGTTATCGAAACGGTGCATGCCTTCGTGCAAGGTGGCTTCGAACAGTGGCTGGCGAAACGCATTGCGCTTGGGAAAACCGTACAGGGTCGAGGTCGGCTCGACCTTGCCGAAGCAACGGCCGCCGGGGCGTGTGTAGTAATGCACGCCGTAGCCGGGCACGACATCCTTGAGCACGGCTTGATCCATGCCCACGGCCTGCATGGTGCGCAGGGACTCATCGTCGATCGACACCGCCCGAGGTTCGCCCACGGTGCTCTGTTTGCGATCGATGATGAACGTCTCCACACCCGCCTGGCCCAGGTAGTTGGCCAGCGTCAGACCGGTGGGGCCGGCGCCGCTGATGAGCACGCTGGTGTTGATAATCTTGGAAGTGGTCATGATCAATACCGATGTTGTTTAGTCCAACGGCCGGGGACGCCCGGAAAAAGCCTGCATGAGTTGCGACAGTTTTTGCGCCAGTTCCACGACTTGCTGGCCGTACTCGTCATCGCGTTCGGCGTCGCACTCACTGTCCAGGCGTACGCAACTGATACTGCCGATGGCCTTGCCGTCGCTGTCGAAGATCGGCGCCGCGACCCCGCAAATACCGCTGTCGACTTCGGCCCGCGAGACGACATAGCCTTTTTTGCGCAGGCGCTGCATGGCGCGACGGAATTCTTCCCAGTTCTGCCCCAGATTGCTCAGGCGCACCTCTTCGTGCTTCTCCAGGTACAAGCGGTTGTGCTGGCGTGAACCGAGGTTGGCGAGGATCGCCTTGGAGGTTGCGCCGAGGAACAACGGGCGAGGCGTGCCACGGGTGTAGCTGACTTCGCTGGCGAGGCTGCCGCTCTGGTGCACGCACACGACCTGGTCCTTGAACAACCGGCACGTCAGCCAGACCTGGGATTCGCTCCACTGCGGAAACTCTCTCTCCAATTGGCTGGCGGCGCGCACCAATGGATCGCTAACCCGCAACTGCCGGTCCCAGGTGATGATCCGTGCACCGAGTGCATAGCGACCGGCTTCGACCTGGAACAGCAAATCCACATCGGCCAGTTCACGCACATAGCGGTAGATCGTCGAGCGGGTGAAACCCATGGCAGTGCCCAAGTCGTCGACGGTCCACACCGGTTGATGCTCGGTGAACAGGTCCAGCACTTTGAGCATGCGCTCCAGGCTGGAGCCCTTGGTGTCGACGGCGTTTTCCGTTGAGTCGGCCAACGTCTCGGCAGGTTTATTCGCGTCAGTCATGATTCAGATCTCGTCCGTGATGGTGTTGCGAAGAATGCCGAGGCCGGAAATTTCCACTTCCACCACGTCGCCCGGTTTCATCCACACCGGTGGTTCGCGGAATGCGCCGACGCCGCCGGTGGTGCCGCTGACGATCACATCGCCGGGGGCCAGTTCGGTGAAGGTGGTGCAGTACTCGATGAGCTTGCGCACGTCGAAAATCATGTCGCTGGTGTTGGTGTGCTGCATGATTTCGCCGTTGAGCCGGGTGGTCAGTTCCAGCGCCTGTGGATCGGGAATTTCATCGGCGGTCACCAGCCACGGGCCGAAACCACCGGTCTGCGGGAAGTTCTTGCCGGGCACGAACTGGATCGTGTGTTTCTGCCAGTCACGCACGCTGCCGTCGTTGTAGCAGGCGTAACCGGCCACATAGTCGAGGGCGTTTTCGGCTTTGACATGGCGCGCTTTCTTGCCGATGACGATGGCCAGTTCACCTTCGAAGTCCAGCTTGTACGAGGCTTTCGGGCGCAGGATCGATTGCAGGTGCGCGGTCTGGCTGTCGGCGAAACGGGTGAAGATCATCGGGTAGGTCGGCATGTCCCGGCCGGTTTCACGGACATGGGTGGCGTAGTTGATGCCGATGCACAGCACTTTGCCCGGGTTGGGAATCACTGGCATGAACGTGACGTCGCTCAACGCCAGGCGTGGCAGTGCGGCGAGGCTGGCCGGTGTCAGGTCGCTCAGCAGGCCGTGGGTGATCGCGGCTTTCAGGTCATAGCCGAGGTCGGATTTGAGTGATTGCAGGTCGATCAGCTGATCGCCATCGACGATGCCGTAGCTGGGGATTCCCTGGTTGAAGAAACTGGCAATTTTCATGGTGTGTCTCCTGAGAGGATTAATAAGTCGGGGCAGGGTGAGAGGCGTTGTACCGGCGCTGGCTGAAATGAATCGTCAACAGGGCGCACAAGGCAATCAGGCTCGGAATCAGGGCGGCCATGAACACTTGCTGGACGTGCCAGCCGAGGCCGACCATCAGGCCGCCGAGCAAGGGGCCGAGGATCGAGCCGATCCGCCCGACGCCCAGCGCCCAGCCAATGCCGGTGGAGCGGATTTCCTGGGGATAGAGTTCGGCGGCCAGGGCGTTCAGCCCTGCCTGGGCGCCCTGAATCAGCACGCCCATAAAAAACAGAATGGTCAGGAAGCTCGCCGCCTTAAGCGGCAACATCACCAGCACCAGGACCAGCACTTGATAGGCCAGGAACTGCGCGATCAGCACCCGGTGTGACCCCAATGCATCCATCAACCGGCCCTGGACCAGTGAACCGATGACACCGCCCAGGCTGAACAGGACGATGGCCTGAACGCCGGTGCTGGCGGGAAGCTGAGCGCTGCTCAATACCGTCGGCACCCAGCTCATGATCGAGTACAGGATCAGCAGGTTCATGGCATAGGGCAGCCACAGCAGCAGGGTGCGACGCCACATGCCCTGTTCGAACAGACGGCGTGGGGAAATGCGCGGGGCATTGGCCTGCGGGCGATTGAACAGAGAGTCCGGCAGGGTTTTCAGCGTCGGCATCAACCGTGAAACGATCCGGATCACTTGAGCGCGGTTAGCCGGGCTGCGCGACAGGAACTCCACCGACTCCGGCAGGCTGCGCCACAACAGGTCCGCGATGATCAGCGGCAGCAGGGCCCCGCAGATAAACACGGCGCGCCAGCCCAGGGCCGGGAGCAGTTGTTCGGCAATCAGACCGGCCGCCATGGCCCCCAGCGGCATGCCGCAAAACACCAGGGTCACCGCGCTGCGGGCATGGCGTTTAGGCGTGTATTCGCAGACCAGGGCAATCAGGTTGGGGATGGCGCCGCCCAGTCCAAGGCCAGTGAGGAAACGCGCCAGCAGCAGTTGTTCGTAGCTGTGGGTCAGGGCGGTGAAGAGTGAAAACAGGCTGAAGGTGGCGACGCAGCCCAGCAGGACTTTCTTGCGACCAATGCGATCAGCCAGCGGAGCCAGGCTCAGCGCGCCAACCATCAAACCGAGCAGGGTGCTGGCAAACACTGGGCCGAAGCTGGCGGCTGGCAAGCCCAGGGATTCCGCCATCGGGCCGACCAGAAAGCCCATGACTTGCGTATCAAAGCCGTCGATGGCGGCGAGGATCACGCACAGACCAATCAATTCAAGCTGCAAACGCCCCATGGGACGTTGGTCGATCACGTCGCTCAGGACGTTTTTGGATTCAGGCACGGTTTGCATGGCATGGACTCTTCTTTTTGTTATTGCGGCCCGTGTTTCGGCGGGTGGGCCATGGAGCCAATCTAATCCCAATCAAAAATTCTGTAAATAGAGATTTATCGAATATTCTGCATTGTGAGATTTATGTGATTTTTCGAGGGAGGAGAATTTGTTGGCGGGGAATGAAGGTGCTACGTAAGGCAAGGCGTTGTCGCAGGCCTTTGCAGAGAGGGAACGGATCAAGAAAAACGCTTCTCGCCGAGCAGAAAGCGACGTAACGTACCGCGCAAAATAATCAGACATTTAAGGATGATGCGCGTGGGGGCTTATCGGCTGCTGCTGGCAATGCTGGTGGCGATTTCTCATATGGGTGTGACGTTGGCGGGCTTCAACCCTGGCGTCATTGCGGTGGTGTCATTCCTGATCATCAGCGGCTTTGTGATGACCTCGTTGATCGAGAGGAACTACAACGCCCCCGAGCAATTTCACCTGTTTTACGCTGATCGGGTCTTGCGGCTTTATCCGCAGTTCCTGCTTTACTTCGTTACCTCCTGCGCAGTGATCCATTTCCTGTTGCCCGGCACGCCCCAAGCGGCGGCGTTGACCGTCAACAACATCGTCACCAGCCTGCCGATTGTGCCGATGGGCTTTTACATGTACGGCATCACCGTGCCTGAAATACTGCCAGCGGCCTGGTCGCTGGGGCTCGAAATGTGTTTCTACCTGCTGATCCCTTTTTTGATCGTCTACAAGCTCCGAGGCGTTGCCTATGCGCTGTCCGTGGCGGTGTTCATGGTGGCTTCGCTCGGCTACATCAACACCGATGTCTACGGCTACCGACTGCTGCCCGGCGTTCTCTTCATCTTCCTCTGCGGCAGCTACCTGTACCGGATGCAGGCCCGAGGGAGGGTGATCGTTGCCGCCACCGCCATCGTCGCCGCGCTGATGTTCCTGGCCATTGTCAGCGGATTCATTCCCCGACGCCCCTTCAACGCGGAGGTCACCGCCGGCATTGCCTTGGGCGTCCCGGCCGTGTTCCTGCTGAGCAAGTTGAAGTACCACCGAATGGATGAGTTGCTGGGGAACATCAGCTAAGGCGTGTTTCTGAACCACTTCGTGGTGATGTATGTGCTGCGGGCTTTCTGGCCGGTGGCGTACGACGCAACGATGATCGCTGCTGTTCTGCTGCTGTCGTTCGCGTTGAGCGGTCTCTCGTATTACTGCGTCGAACGGCCAGCCTTGAAACTTCGTCACGCGCTTCGGGCTGGCCTCAGATTTGGATCGAGTGGAGAACAGCGCAGCGGAACTGCCGCCTAGTCAGGTATCAATTGCCCGGCGCGGCACAGGCCGCCGCGATCTTCGGTTGTTTAGGCAACCTGGCTTCTTGCGACAAGATAAGGAGCAGACCGAGCACCGGAACGATGGCCGCGGCGAACGGGATGGCGGAGGCGCCAAGGTGGCTGTCGATCACGGCACCGCCGATGGACCCGCCCAGAGCATTGGCGATGTTGAAGGCCGAGATGTTCGCAGTGGCTGCCAGTTCAGGGGCTTTCGCGCCGTACTTCATGACCCGCATTTGCATCGGTGGCAGGTTGGCAAACGTCGTCACGCCGTAGATGAACGCCGCCACCAGGAACAGCCATTTGTAGGGTGCCACGAAGCCGACCAGTACCAGCGCGGCAATCATTGCGACCGGCCAGACGATCAGCGATCGGCGCAGATTGGCGTCAGCGGTACGCCCGCCAATGCTGTTACCGACGACCAGGCCGGCGCCGACCACGACCAGTACCCAGGTAATCGCACTGCGGTCGAAGCCGGCGATTTGTTCTGCCACCGGCGCGATGTAGCCGTACAGCGTCATGAAACCAACCCAGCCGAGCATGGTGAAGGCGAGGCTGGCCAGCAGATTGCGGTCACGAAAGACCGAGAGTTGAGTCAGCACCGAGGTCGGTTTGTCGGCGGGCGTGCGGGTGATGGTGGCGGCGATCATCAGCATCGCGATGACGCCCATGACCGAGACAACAAGAAACGTGGTGTGCCAGTCAAAGGCATTGCCGATCCAGGCGCCGGCCGGTACGCCGAGTACGTTGGCCAGGGTCAGGCCACCGAACATCTGGCCAACGGCTCTACCGGCCATGTTGTCGGCCACCATGCGTGTCGCGACAACCGCGCCGATCCCGTAGAACGGCCCTTGGGTCAGGCCCGCCACCACGCGGCTGATCATCAGCGTCGTGTAGTCGGTGCTGAAGGCGGACATCAGGTTGCCGGCGACAAACAGCCCCATGAGCACGATCAGTACGTTGCGCTTCTCGAAGCGCGACAACCACAACGTCAGCAACGGGCCACCGATCACGATGGCCAGTGCATAGGCCGTGATCAGGTTACCCGCCTGGCCGGTGCTGATTTTCAGGCTGTCGGCCACTTGGGGCAGGATGCCGGCGATGAGAAATTCGGCGGTGCCGATCGCAAAGGCGGAAAGGGTCAGGATCCAGATTTGAATCGGCATTCTTGAAGTCAGTGACATGGTCATTCTCCTTCTAAAGGTCAGTTGATCAGTGCGCGGATGGCACAGGTTCGGAAAACACCGCTTCGAGCAGCGGGCCGCCAGGGGCGCGGAAGAACAGGCGACGTTCCTGCAGTTCTTCCAGGTCCATGGTTGAGTAGCGGATGCCCAGGCGTTCCAGCTTCTGGCGGAAGGCGCCGTAGCCTTCTATGCGAAAACCCACGTGGTCAATCGCTTCGGCGGCGTGGTCGATGCCATAGCCCTGGGTGCCGATGATGTGCACCAGTGGCTGGCCGTCGGTGTAGAGCCAGTGGCCGGGAATGCGCTTGATGGCTTGCGGACGTTCGCCGTCCTGCAGGTCGAATACGCGGCGGAAAAAGTCGCGAGTGCCTGCGATGTCGCGGGTGCGGATGGTGACGTGATCTAAGTGCATGGCTGTCTCCTGCCGGTTGATGTGGCGAAGATAGACATTGCGCAGCAATTTGATAATTGCTTAGGATTCGAAATTACTTTTCGGAGATGGCGAAAGATGACGCTGGATAACCTTGCGCTGTTTTTGATGATCGTCGAGAAGGGCGGCCTGTCTGCTGCCGGCCGGGAGCTGGGGCTGTCGCCGGCTTCGGTTTCCGAACGCCTGGCGATGCTTGAAGGCTATTACGGCGCAAGTCTGCTCACCCGCACCACGCGCTCGATCAGCCTGACCGATGAAGGTCGACTGTTGGCCGAAGGCGCCCGACGTTTGCTGGCCGAAGCCGATGAACTGGAAAGCAGCATCCGCCTGGGGGCGCAAAAAATCTCCGGGCTCATTCGCCTCAGTGCGCCGGTCGATCTCGGGCAAGCGCAGATTGTGCCGATTCTCGACCGGTTTCTGGCCGAGCATTCTTCGGTGACCATTGACCTCAATCTCACCGATGGTTTTGTCGACCTGGTCAGCCAGGGGATCGACTTCGCCGTGCGTTACGGGGTGTTGGCCGACAGCACTCTGCGGTCCAAGCCGATTGGCGAAAACCGCCGCGTCGTCTGCGCCGCGCCCGCATACCTTGAATGCAATGGCACTCCCCAACACCCGGACGATCTGTCCCGACATGACTGCATCGTCATGCGTTTTGGCACCAACATTGATCGGGTCTGGACGTTCCGCGTGGACAGCGAAGCCTACCGCGTCGTGGTCAGGGGGCGGCGGGTGGCGAATAACGGTGGGCTGGTCAGGCAGTGGTGTCTGGACGGCCACGGTATCTGCAACAAATCCGTCTGGGATGTCCAGGCCGACCTCGCGGCTGGACGGCTGGTGGAAGTGCTCCCTGATTATTCGCCCGGTCAAACCGCGTTGCAGATTGTGTACCCGCCGGTGAGCGTCTTGCCGCGCCGCGTCCGGGCCTTGATTGACACCATCAGCTCGGAACTGGCGCTGGAAGTGGATGGCTGACCGCTAGCGTAGGGCCGTGCCGCCTCAAGGGTGGCTTGGATAGTCGATGTAACCCCGGCTGTCGCCACCGAAGAAGGTCGCGGGGTCGGGTTCGTTCAACGGCAGACGCTCTCTCAGGCGCACAGGCAGGTCCGGATTGGCGATAAACGGTCGTCCGAACGCGATGATATCCGCCCGACCCTGGGCAAGCGCTTGCTCCGCGCTTTCGCCGGTGTAGCCGCCAGCAAGCATCAACACGCCCCGGTGCAGTGTTCTGAGTTGGTGGATGATTTCGTCCCAGCGCGGGTCGAAGTTTTCGTCCTTCACGGTCCCGACAACGGCGGGTTCCACCAGGTGCAGATAGGCCAGGTTCCAGTCGTTGAGCCGGCTCACGATATGGCCAAAGGTGGCTTGCGGCGTTTCGTCCCCCATGCCCATGAATCGGCCCATGGGTGTCAGGCGGACCGCAACCCTTTGGGCGCCCACTTCGTCGACAACGGCCTCGACCACTTCCAGCAGCAGGCGGGCACGGTTTTCAATCGTGCCGCCATAGATGTCCTGGCGATGATTGCTGTTGCTGTTGATGAACTGGTCGAGCAGGTAACCGTTGCCGGCGTGAATCTCGACACCGTCCATGCCTGCGCGGATGGCGTTGCGCGCCGCGCGGCGGTAGTCGTCGATGATCTCCCGGATACCGTCGAGGGTCAGTTCCTGAGGGACCGGAACATCGCCCCAGATGCCGTTGCCCTGGTCATCGACAATGAAGGTTTTGCCTGGCACGGGCAGGGCACTGGGGGCGACGGGCAGCGCGCCACCGGGTTGGAAGGACGGATGGGAGACGCGACCGACATGCCACAGCTGCATGAAGATTGTACCGGCGCGGCTGTGAACGGCCTCGCTGACCGCTTGCCAGGCCTGGACCTGTTCTTCGCTGTAGATCCCCGGTGTCCAGGCATAACCCTGGCCTTGCCGGGAAATCTGTGTGGCTTCGGTGACGATGAAGGCGGCACCGGCGCGCTGGCGGTAATACTCGACGTTCATTTCAGTTGGTACATCGCCGGGTTGGCCGGCACGGGAGCGAGTCAACGGGGCCATGGCCACCCGATGTTGCAAGGTGGAAGTGCCCAGTGCGATCGGTTGGAAAAGATGAGTGTTCAAGGTGTTACTCCTTGGAAAAGTCGTCATGTGATGACGCGAAGTCTAAAAAGGCGCTCGGCCGGGTATGGGCCAACGACCGGGCGCAAAGGGTGATCAGAGGCCGGCCAGGGTTTCATCCAGCCAGTCGAAGATGGTCTGGTGAGCGCGGAACATCGCGCCCATGTGGCAATGCTCGCCTGCACCTTCTGCTTCGGTCAGTGTCACCAACTGTTTCGCTGACTTGAGCGCGGCGTGGATCGCCTGGGGCTGGCCTTTGAGGAACTGATCGTTCTCGGCATCGAGCACCAGTGTCGCCGCCGTGATGTCACCCGCGATCCCAGCCAGTGTGTAGAGCTTGCTCTTGCGCACGAACTCGCTGGGAGAGGTGGTGCCGAAGGTCCACATACCGTTTTGCATGGCCCAGCGCGGGCCGGTTTTGAGGGCCATGATCATGCGCAGCACCGAATCGGCCTCGTCGTCCTTCTGCGCATGGATCCACGACACCAGGTACGGCGGCAGCATGTGTTCGAAGGCGGCATGGAAGTCCAGGATGCCGTCGTCCAGGACGATGGCGGCCGGTCGGTGATCGAACGCGGCGGCACGCGCCACCAGGTAGCTGCCCAGGCTATAGCCGAACAGGGCGATCTTGTCCGGCGCCACTTCCGGGCGGGTCAGGGCGAAATCGATGACCGGCGTGATCACGGCTTCCCAGTCATGACGAAACGTCAGCTTCGACTCGCGAATGGCCGCGCCCTGGCCAGGGCCGTCGAATGCAAGGACGTTGTAGCCACGACTCAAGGCGGCGGCACCGATGGCGACATAGGATTCTTCTTGCGTCGAATCGAAGCCGTTGTTGTAGATGATCGTCGGCTTGGGCTCACCGGAGTGGTCGGCCAGGAACAGGTAGCCGGGCAACGTGGTGTTCTCGTAGGGGATTTCGACAATCTCGAAAGGCGTCTCGAGCAGTCGGGCCGCTTGAATAAAGGTCTGGGTCGAGCGACCGGACAAACGGGCTACATCGGCATCATTGACCGGGCTGGCGCGTTTGAAAAACTCGGCCGTGCGGTAATAGTTCGAGGCGCGGAAGAAGGCCTGGCGTGCGCTGACAGAATGCCCGGCGGCAAGGGATTTCTCGCCGATTATCGCCACGCGATCGGCCGTGGCCTCCCACTGTTTCAGCCAGGCGTCTTCATCGCCTTCGGGAATGGCCCGTGCGGTGACAATGACTTCACCGAGGTCGGCGCCACCGTAGTTGGCGAAGCCGGCAGTGCGCAGGGTTTCGAAAGAAAAAGACTCGTCTTCAAACAGGAATTTCATGGAAGTACTCCTACGGTTTTTCGATAGAAAAGGGTTTGCGTTTATCTGGCGGTAGTCGGGCGCGACGTCTGGAACAAAAGGTGATCACCGATGCGGCTGCCCTGGTCGCGCAGATGCCTGCCAAGCGCCAATTGCTCTGGTTGCCAGCGGCTGAGCGCCAGGTCCGGATCGTCGGGAAAGGTTTGCAGTGCCGCGAGTAAGGCCAGAGCGTTGCTCGCGGCTTTTGAGGTGCTTGCCGCGGTATGTGGCCGGGGGATCGACGCTGCATCGCCGAGCAGAATGATGCGACCATCGACCATGTGATCGACCGCGAGGTCGCGGATCGCTTGAGCAAAGGGTTGCGTTGTGGCCCTGACCACGGCCCGCAAAGGCGCGGGCAACAGCGCATCGGCCTCGCGATAGAGGTGCTCGCGCCAGTGGGACGCAAGCTTTCCCTCGGGAATCGAAAAGCCACGATCGCGACCGTCTGCATCGGTCATGATGTCGTGCAGTTGCGCGTTATCGGCGACGCGATACCAGACCCAGTTGTATAGCCGGTGGCCTGGGCGCGTATCGTTGCCATCACCAGGAACGAGATAGCCGAGGATGTGCGACTGCACGTTGCTGGAAAAACTGAAGTCACCCGATAACGCTTCACGAGCTATTGCCGGCATTTCGTCCTCGCGGACCAGGCCACGCCACGCCAGATAGCCGGCGTAGCTTGGTTCTTCAGCGGACCACCGCAGGTGGCGCACCGTGGAATTGCTGCCATCGGCACCTACAAGCAGGTCGGCAGTCTCTTGTGTGCCATCCGCGAACCGTGCCTTCACGCGGTGGTCCGGTGTCTGGCTGAGGCCCACCAGTTTTTGGCCCTGGTGATAATGTTCCTCACCGAAAGCGGCGCGCATTGTCGAGTAGATGAGCGACCAGGATGTCTGGGTCTGGGGCACGACATGCTTGCTCTGGATCGAGCCGTCGGGTCGAAATACCGTGCGTGACCGGGACTGGACACCCAGCTCAAGCGGCTGGAGTTCCACGCCGGTCCGACGAAAAACCTCAACCACTTCGGGCTGCAGAACAATGCCGCCGCCACGGCTGTCGAGACTGTGCGGCGAGCGCTCATAAATATCGACATCCCACCCGGCACGCCGCAGCAGGTTGCCCGTAAACAGGCCGCCGAGTGAACCGCCGATGATCAGTGCACGTTGAGGAGATCGTTCAGGCGTGTTCATGACGTGACGCTCCGACGCGCGATCATGGGGAATAACAGACTCGGGAGAACGGGACGCTGATGTGACATCGATCAAAGTTGGCATGATTGCACCTCGCTTGGACGTCACTGTAGGTTGTAGCGCAATAATTGATAATCATGCAGAATCGGTTAGGTTCGTTGCGCAAAACGCAAAGGTTGAGCATGGATACATTCGCAGCGCTGAAAGCATTTGTGGCCGTTGTCGAGGGAGGGGGATTTGCGCCTGCCGGCCGGCAGATGGGGGTGGCCACTTCGTCGGTGACTCGCCAGATCGATGCCTTGGAGAAAAGTCTCGGGACCCAGTTGCTCAATCGATCGACACGCAGCGTGACCTTGACCGGCCTGGGCGAGAGCTACTTCGAGCATGCGGTGCGAATTCTGGGCGACCTGGAAAACGCCAACCTTGAGGTCAGCGAGTCGGCAGGCCCGCCTCGTGGGCTGTTGAGAGTGAGCCTGCCTGTAACGTTCGCGCGTCTGCATATCGCTCCTGCCATCCCGGCATTTGCCAGGTTGTATCCAGAGATCCAGCTGGATCTCACGTTGTCGGACGACGTGGTCGATCTGGTCGGGGAGCGGCTGGATCTGGCCATCCGCCTCGGCAGTGTCGAAGCCTCAAGCGTTGTCGCACGTCGGATTGCACCTCATCGCAGGCTGGTGTGTGCCAGCCCGGACTACTGTGACCAGTGGGGAGCGCCGCGATCACCCGCCGAACTCTCCGGCCACAATTGCCTGACGTTTTCCTACACCCGGGGCAACAGCCTCTGGCGATTTTCTGGACCGTCCCAGGAGTCCGTCCGCGTCAGCGGTAGCCTGCGCACGAACAACTCCGAAATACTGCGAGAAGCTGCCATCGGCGGCATGGGCCTGGTGCTACTGCCCAGTTGGCTCGTGGGTGCCGACATCGAGGCCGGGCGCTTGCGCGTCGTTCTCTCTGAATGGGAGGCAGGGCTCGGCGGCAATAGTGGGTCTATTTATGCGGTGTATCTGCCGAATCGTCGCGCCTCGAAGACGGTTCGTGCGTTTGTCGACTTCCTTGTCGAGCGTTTCGGCGCGCCGCCGTACTGGGATGCGTCGAGCGATGCCTGAATGGCGAACGAGTGTCCGCAATCAGGCGAAATCAGTCCCCAGCGAAACCGTTTCCCATTGCTGTATTTCCGCTTGCAGCGCCGCGAGCTTTTCCTTCACAAATTGCACGGCGTCACGCCCCAGCAGCAGATGCGCCGGCGGCGTCGGCGAGGCCACAACCTGCAGGATGGCCAGGGCTGCCTTGAGCGGATCGCCGGCTTGCTGGCCGCTGCGTTCCAGTCTTGCCTTGCGCTGGCTGTCGAAGGTCGCGTCGTAGTCCGCGACGGAACGTTCGGCCCTGACCATGGAACGGCCGGCCCAATCGGTGCGGAAGGCGCCGGGTTCAATCGCGGTGACCGCGATACCGAAAGGCTTGACCTCTTTGCCCAGAGTTTCGGAAATCCCTTCCAGCGCAAATTTGCTGCCGTGATAGACCCCAAGGCCCGGGAACGTGGTCAGCCCGCCCATGGAGGTAATGTTCAGGATATGCCCGCCGCGCCGCTCACGCATAAATGGCAGCACGCCCTTGATCATGGCCACGGCACCGAACACGTTGACCTCGAACTGTTGGCGAAAGTCCTCCAGCGAAGACTCTTCGATCAAACCCTCATGGCCGTAGCCCGCGTTGTTGACCAGTACATCGATGGCGCCAATCGTGCGTTCGATCTCGGCGACCGCGCCTGGAATAGAAGCGCTGTCGGTGACATCCAGCAGGCGTCCAAACGAATAACCCGGTCTCAGTTGATCGAATGCCTGGCGCTGCGCCTCGTTGCGCAACGTGCCGACGACACGGTGGCCGACTGAAAGCAGGGTAGTGGCCAGCGCCTTGCCAAACCCGGAGCTGACGCCGGTGATCAGCCAGGTTTTCTGTGGTTCGTGAGTCAGGTGTTCGGTAGCCATGATGTTTCCTCCGGTGAGACGCAGGATTGTTCAGGCTTGCGATCAGCCGGACAATCCGCTGGATTTGACTCAGGCTTTGAAGTCAATCTTCATAATGCTTGTGGTATAAAAAATGACTTTTACGGAGGGTGACCATGCGCCAGGACCAACTCGATGGGCTCGTGACCTTCGTCTGTGTTGCCGAGCATTCCAGTTTTTCGGCCGCGGCGGTCAGGCTGGGGGTTTCACCTTCGGCCGTGAGCCAGGTTATCCGCAATCTGGAGCGGCGCCTGGGAATTGCCTTGTTCAATCGCACCACCCGCAGTGTCAGCCTGACCGAGGCCGGCGTCGGATTTCTGGCCAAAGTCCATCCCGCAGTAAACGTGTTGACGTCTGCCGCGCTGGAATTGGGAGACACGACAGGCGCGCCGTCCGGGCTGCTGCGCTTGAATGTTCCGCGCTCGGCGTACATGTCGATTCTGCAACCCATGTTGTCGGCGTTTTTAGAGGCGTATCCGCAAATCGACCTGGAAATCAGCATGGAGAACGCGTTCGTCGACATTGTCCGGCTGGGTTTCGATGCAGGCATTCGTTTCGGCGATTTTGTCGAGCGTGACATGGTCGCGATCAAAGTCGGGCCCAAAGTCCGCATGCGCATTATTGCGTCTCCCGCCTATCTGGCGCGTCACGGAACCCCCGAACAGCCCACCGATCTGCTCAACCACAATTGCATTTGCTTTCGATCCTCCGGCGGTGTGATCGAGCGCTGGGACCTGGCCAAGGGCAAGGAAACCCTGCAGTTGCCCGTGCGCGGCCGGCTGATCGTCAACGACTCGGCCGCCCTGGTGCAAAGCGCGCTGGATGGCAACGGCATCGGCTACATGATCAGCGGCTACATTGATCGGTTTATCGAGCGTGGCGAGCTGGTCAGCCTGTTCGAAGAGTGGGGGCCGGAGCTTCCCGGATTCACGCTGTATTACTCCGATCGTCGCCGGGTGACCCGCAAGCTCAGGGCACTCATCGACTTCTTGCGTGATCCTTCGGGCGGGCATTTTTCCGATGCGCCGCCACTCCGGCCAGCGGAGTCGCTACGGATTCTTTAACGGCTGAATTCAGCCCGTTGCCATCGAAACAGGAGGTTGTCATGAAGTACGTGAATCTGGGGCGCACGGGACTCAAGGTTTCCCGATTGTGTCTGGGTTGCATGACTTACGGAGAAGCGTCGCGTGGTCGGCATTCCTGGACCTTGGCCGAGCAACCGAGTCGGGTGTTGATCAAGCAGGCTCTGGATGCCGGGATCAACTTTATCGACACCGCCAACAGCTATTCGGCTGGCACCAGCGAAGAGTTTGTGGGGCGCGCCCTGAAGGATTTCGCGCGCCGTGATGAAATTGTATTGGCGACCAAGGTGTATTTTCCCTGGGGCGACAAACCTAATACGGGAGGCCTGTCGAGAAAGGCGATTTTCCAGGCCATCGACGACAGTCTGCGACGTCTGGGCACGGACTATGTCGACCTGTATCAGATCCATCGCTGGGACTATTCGACCCCGATCGAAGAAACCCTTGAAGCACTCCACGATATCGTCAAGGCCGGCAAGGTTCGCTACATCGGTGCCTCGTCGATGTACGCCTGGCAGTTTGCCAAGGCGCTGTACACCGCCGACCTCAATGGCTGGACGCGATTCGTCAGCATGCAGAACCACATCAACTTGCTCAGTCGTGAGGAAGAACGGGAAATGTTGCCGTTGTGTCGCGAGGAAAACATTGCCGTGATGCCTTGGAGCCCGTTGGCCCGTGGTCGCCTGACTCGGGACTGGGGCCAGAGTAGCGAGCGCTCGGAAAACGACGACATTGCCAGGAACCTGTACGCCGATGACGATCTGGCCGACCGCGCGATCATCGAGGCGGTGGCGACGGTCGCTCGGGCCCGGGGTATACCCCGTGCACAAGTCGCGCTGGCATGGGTGCTGGGCAAGTCTGAAGTCACCTCGCCGATTGTCGGTGCTTCGAGGGCCGGGCACCTGGAAGATGCCATTGCGGCGCTGAGCATTCAGTTGAGCCCTGAGGAAGTGCAATTGCTGGAGGCGCCTTATCGGCCCAAGGCAATTGTCGGCCAGTAAGGTGGGAGCGGGGCGCGGCGACCTCAGGTCGCCTGCGCATCCGTTGATTCAAGTTTCACCAGCGCCGCCCGCAGCGCTGTCGGCAATGCCTTCACCGGCCTTCTGTTCACATTGTCCACATACACATGCACGAAATGGCCTTGCGCAGCGGCAACGTTGTGGCCGCTGCGAAAGACCGCCAGTTCGTAGCGAACGCTGCTGGTGCCGATGCGGGCGACACGCAGGCCGATGTCCAGTACGTCGGGGAACTGCGCCGAGGCGAAGTAACGACACTGGGTCTCGACCACCAGGCCAATGGTTTGCGCGCCGGCCTCCAGGGGCAGCAAGACACCTTGCTCCATGAGCCAGGTATTCACCACCGTGTCGAAGTAGGCGTAATACACCACGTTGTTGATATGCCCATAACTGTCGTTGTCCGCCCAACGCGTCGGCATTGGGCGGAGCACTGGAAACAGATCACGGGTGTGCGGCGCCGGTCGTTGCGTCACAGCGCCCCCTGATAAATGGCCAAGGCTGCGTCGTAGGTCATCGCGCGTGGGTTGTTGATCAGCAGGCGCGTTTGCTTCATGGCGTCTTCCGCCAGTTTTGGCAGATCGGTTGCCTGAATGCCCACGTCGGCGAGGCGCGTCGGCAGGCCCAATTGAACCGGCAGGCGCGTCATTTTCTGCAGCAATGCAGCCGCCAGTGCCGCGGTGTCACCCTCGGCGTCGGGCACCACCACCCCGGCCAGTTCGGCGTACAAGGCTTGGGCTTCGGGCAGGTTGAACGCCATCACCCCTGGTAGTAGCAGGGAATTCGACAGGCCATGCGGCACATGGAACAGCGCGCCGACGGGATATGCGAGGGCATGCACGGCGGCCACCGGCGCATTGGCGAACGCCATTCCGGCCAGGCAGGCACCGAGCAACATCGCTTCGCGGGCGGCCACGTCCTGTCCCTGCTCGCAGGCCTGAACAATGTGCGTGCTCAGCAGGCGCAGGGCGTCGAGTGCGAGGCAGTCGGAAATCGGGTTTTTCAAGCGCCGGCTGGTGTAGGCTTCCAGGGCGTGAACCATCGCGTCAATGCCGGTCGCCGCCGTGACCGACTTTGGCAAGCCCAGGGTCAGCCGCGCATCGAGCAGCGCACAGTCCGGCAGCAGCAGCGGCGAAACGACGCCTTTCTTTTCGCCGCTGGCGGTGGTGACGATGGCCACGGGAGTGACTTCGGAGCCGGTGCCGGCCGTGGTCGGGATCAGGATCAGCGGCAGGCGTTGACCGCTGGCGAGGCCGACGCCGTAGATCATCTCCAGGGTCTGTTCGCCCCGGGCCAGCAAAGCGGCGAGTTTGGCGACGTCCATGGGGCTGCCGCCACCGATGCCGATCACGCCATCCGCGCCGACGGCACACGCTGCGGCGGCCGCGGCTTCAACCATGGCTGACGTGGGGTCGGCTTCAACATCGGTGAATACGCTGATGGTGACGCCGGCGGCCTGCAAACTGGTTATCGCAGTGTCCAGCAGACCCAGGCGTTGGACGCCGGCGTCGGACACCAGCAGCACTGAGCGCATCCCGTGATGGCGGGCGATCTCACCGAGGCGGGCCGTTGCGCCCGCTTCGACGAGCAGGGATTTGACGGTCTGGAAACTGAAGCTTTTGAGCATGGGCAGGTTCTCGAAGGTGACGGGGAGTGCCTGGCGGGCGAGAAAAGCCACAGCCATGGCTTTCAATCGATTATCGACGTCGACTACCGTAGGCAGTAGCGGCTAATTCCATTGAGTGGGATTGGCGGAGACGTTGTCTCCGCGTTTTCTGTAAACCGTTGAGCCGCCGTTGTCATGATCAAGATTGAGGAAGGTACCGATGCCCAGAAAACTCACTGAGTCCCGCAGCTCACCCTCCAACCGCTCCGTCGAGCGCGCGCTGTTGATCCTGCGGGCCTTCCGTCCCGGCGTCGCGGCCCTCGGTAATGCAGAGTTGGTGGAGCTGACCGGTCTGCCACGCTCGACCATCAGCCGCCTGACCCAGACGCTGGTGGAAAACGGTTTCCTGCAATACGAATTTCAGCGGGGCACCTACCGCCTTGGGCCGCCATTGCTGAGCCTGGCCCATGCCCTGCGCCTGGAATCCGAGATCCTCAGACTGGCCCAACCGTTGATGCGTGAGATCGCCGAAGGCCACAAGATCAACGTCGGCCTGGCGGTCGCCGACCAGACGGACATGGTGTATCTGGAGTCCGTGCGCAAGAACCGAAGCGGGCTGTTTCGGCATGTCACCAGCGGTTCGCGCGTGCCCATCGAAATCACTTCATTGGGGCAAGCGTACTTGTCGACCTTGTCCGGCCCAGCGCTGGACACGCTGCTGAAGCAACTCAAGCCACGCCACCCGAAAAACTGGAAGCAGGTGCGCGCCGCGATCGCGCAGGCGCGTACAGCGTTGCACAACCAGGGTGTCTGTCAGGCTTCGTGGCAGGCGGGCATTACCTCCATCGCTTTGCCCCTGGGGCTTGAGGATCAACCGCCCTATGTGTTCAACATCAGCTTCGCCAGCCAGGACTTCACGGCCGGGCAAATCGACAGCGAGCTGGTTCCGTTGCTTGAAGGCCTGTTGCAAAAAGTCCGTGAACAATTGGCGCAGGTCCGCGCCCTGGAAGACTTGTCCTAGAGGGTTTGCGCCGGTGGGCGACGGTAAGTGGCATGGATCTGCAGCAGTAGGCGGATTCGATCAATTCCACTGTGTGGGATTGGCCCGTCGCTGCCGGGCAAGCGCTTGCACATAATCGGTTGACATGACCTGCGCCCCTTGCGGCGCGGCGAAAACAAGAAACCGTTATGGAGATCGTTTTATGGGCACCTCATCCCGACCGCCAGTGTCGACTTCCAGTGCGCTTAAAGGCGTGCGTGTGATCGATTTGTCCAGGGTGCTGGGAGGGCCGCTGGCGGCGCAGATTCTCGCCGACCATGGCGCCGATGTGATCAAGGTCGAACCGCCGCAGGGCGATGAAACCCGCGAATGGGGGCCTCCCTTCCGGGGTGACGCTTCCGCCTACTTCCTGAACGTCAATCGCAACAAACGCACCCTGGCCCTGGACCTGTCGCTGGAGGAGGGGCGTGAGGTCTTGATGCGTCTGCTCGAAGACGCAGACGTGCTGATCGAGAACTTCAAACCCGGAACGCTGGAGAAATGGGGCATTGGCTTTGACGTACTGTCCAAGCGCTTCGAGCGACTGATTCACGCCAGCGTCACCGGTTTTGGCAAGGACGGGCCGTTCGGTGGCCAGCCGGGTTACGACTTGATGGCGCAAGCGTGGTCGGGACTGGTTTCCACCAACGGCACGCCGGAAAGTGGCCCGCTTCGTTTGGGCATTCCGGTGATCGACATGTCCACCGCCAGCAACGCCGTGATCGGCATTCTGCTGGCGCTGTATGAGCGGGATCGGTCCGGTCAGGGCCAGCATGTCGACCTGACGCTCTACGACACGGCGATCAGCCTGTTGCACCCGCATGCGCCAAACTGGTTCATGTCCGGCAAAGTGCCGGGACTCACCGGCAATGAACACCCGAGCATTTCGCCTTATAGCCTGTTCACCACCAAGACCCAACCGGTGCTGATCACCGTGGGTAACGACAACCAGTTCAAGCGGATGTGCACGGTGCTGGAATTGCCGGAACTGGCCGAGGACGAGCGTTTTTCCAGCAACGCCAAACGCATCATCAACCGTCGGGTCCTGACCGACGCCATGGAAGCGCAACTGGCGCATTTCGAAGGCGTGGACATCTGCCAGAAACTGATGGCTGTGGGTGTAGGCGCCGGAGCCGTGCAATCGGTGGATCAAGCGTTGACGCACCCTCACACCTTGCATCGCGAGATGGTGGTGCAGATTGGCGAGTACCAGAGCACCGGGATTCCGATCAAATTGTCCCGTACCCCTGGTCAAGTGCACAGCGCACCGCCAGAGTACAACCAGCACGCCCGGGAGATTTTGAGCGAAGCGGCCTATTCGGACGCGCAGATCGAGCAGTTGTTTGGTCAGGGCGCGGTATTGTCCGAGAGAAAACGCCATGATCAATGACACCGCGTTTTCCGAGGAAGATGCCCCGTCCGTGCTCTATCTGCTGGATCGTCAGGTGGCCTGGATCACCCTCAATCGCCCTGCAAGACGCAATGCCTTGAGCACAACCATGGACGCCGAATTGCGCGCCTGTGTGATCCGCGCCGAGCACGATCCGGACTGTCGGGTGATCTGCATCAGCGGCATGGGTGAAGGCTTCTGCTCCGGGGCTGATTTGCGTGCTTCGCCAGCGCCGTCGGCGGAGCTGCCCTACGCCCTGGAGCCCCAGCGCCTTGAAGACTTTCGCTTCGGCTATCTGATTCAGGCACGCAAACCGATAGTGGCTGCGATCAATGGCGCGGCTGTAGGTGTCGGGCTGGTGCTGGCGGCGTTTTGCGATATCCGTATTGCCTCGTCCCAGGCGCGTCTGGGGTTCACCTACAGTCGGGTCGGGCTGGTCGCCGAGTACGGCATCGCCTGGTGGCTGCCCCGATTGATCGGGCCGGGCGCGAGCAACGACCTGTTGTTGTCCGGTCGTTTGATCGAGGCGACGGAAGCCCGGCAAATGGGCCTGGTCAATCATGTGGTCGAGGCCGAGGGCTTCAATGCTCACGTCGAAGATTATCTGCTGGCGTTGGTGGAGCGTTGTTCGCCGCGCTCGCTGGCGGTGATCAAGGAGCAGGCCTGGGCCGCTCACGAACAGACGTTGCTGGAAGCCGCTTGCAGCAGCCAGCAGGCACTCAACGTCGCGCGACGCAGTGCCGATCATCAAGAAGGCGTGTTGGCGTTTCGCGAGAAACGCTTGCCCCGGTTCTCTGGAGAGTCTCAATGACCGACGTTCCTTTTGTCACTGTTGTCGAGCGCGATGGCATCGCTGTGCTGACCCTGAATTCGCCGGATACCCGCAACGCGCTGAGCACCGCCCGGGAGTTCGACGCCATCGAGCAGGCCTGCGTCCGTCTCCAGAGCGACCGGAGTATTCGCGTCGCGATACTGACCGGCGCGGGCAAGGCCTTTTGCGCCGGCGGTGACGTAAAACTGATGCATCAGCGTGCCCAGGATCGCAGCGCCGAACCGATTGAAGAACGCTATCGCTACCAGGAAGGCATCCACCGCGTGACCATGGCCCTGCACCGTCTGGAGGTGCCGGTGATTGCCGCGATCAATGGCCCCGCCATCGGTGCCGGACTGGATCTGGCCTGTATGTGCGATCTGCGGATCGCCAGTGAAAAAGCTACCTTCGCCGAGAGTTTCGTCAAGGTCGGGATCATTCCGGGAGACGGCGGTGCCTGGCTGTTACAGAGAGCCATCGGGGTAGCACGGGCGGCGGAAATGACCTTCACCGGCGACACCATTGATGCGCCCACGGCCCTGGCTTACGGGTTGATTTCCCGAGTGGTCGAGCACGAGGCACTGCTGGATGAGGCGCAGGCCCTGGCCGAGCGCATCGCCGTCAACCCCGGCCACGCGCTACGCATGGCCAAGCGTTTGATGCGCGAATCAGCCCATGCACGGCTGGAAACCATCCTGGAGATGTCGGCGGCTTTCCAAGCGTTGGCCCATGCCACCGATGACCACCGCGAACGGGTCGAAGCCATTGTCCGGCGCATCGGTTGACCCACTTTTTTCAGGACTGCCTGTCATGACGAATATGTACGAAGTGCGCGCAGGGATCGCGTTGCTGACGCTCGACAACCCACCGGTGAACGCCTTGAGCCATGCGTTGCGTCGCTCCCTGGCCGAACGTCTGGAACGGTGCCTGGCCGACACGGCGGTGCGCGGCATCATGCTGCTCGGCACGGGTGGCCGAGCCTTTTCGGCGGGTGCCGATATCAGTGAGTTCGACTCGCCGGCCAGCCATGCCGATCCTTCCCTGAGCAGCTTGATTCAGCGGATCGAGAACTCATCCTTACCGGTGCTGGCCGCCATCGACGGGCATGCGTTGGGCGGTGGACTGGAGTTGGCCTTGGGCTGTCATTGGCGCGTCGCCAGCGGCAAGTCGCGCCTCGGTTTGCCGGAAATTCACCTGGGGCTGATTCCGGGGGCGGGCGGCACGCAACGTCTGCCTCGATTGATCGGCGTTAAACCGGCTTATGAAATGATGCTCTCGGGTCGCCCTGTCGATGCCGAGCGGGCACTGGCGCTCGGTCTGATCGATGGTGTGCTCGAAGGCGACTTCAGCGAACAGGCGATCCATTGGTTTTTGGCCTTGCTCGACAGCGGTCAAGGTGTGCGCCCGAGTCGCGAACAACCGGTCGCCGAAGATGTTCTGCCGGCGCTGTCCGACAAGACCGCCACCCATGCCGCCCAGGCATTGCGTCGTTGCGTCGAAGCGTCGACCCGGCAGCCGTTCGATGTCGCGCTGCAATTGGAGCGCGAGACCTTCGCCACGCTGGAGCAGAGTGCTCAGTCGGCCGCTTTGCGCCATGGCTTCTTCGCCGAGCGTCGCGCCGGCCATTTGCTGGGCCTGGAGGCCGGGACGCGGCCCTTGCCCTTGCGCCAGATTGCGGTGGTCGGGGCGGGTACGATGGGCAGCGGGATCGCCATGTGCTTCGCCAATGCCGGGTTTGCCGTCAGCCTGCTCGACGTCAATCCAGACTCCCTGGCCCGTGGATTGAGCGCCATTCGCCAGACCTATGCGGCTCAAGTGAGGAAGGGGCGACTGAGTGCCGAGGCGGCTGAAGGGCGGCTCCGGCAAATTGAGCCACAAAGCGGTTTCGAGGCCATCGCCGATGCCGATCTGGTGATCGAGGCGGTGTTTGAAGAGCTGGCGGTCAAGCAGACGGTATTCGAAACCCTGGACCGGGTCATGAAGCCGAGCGCCTTACTGGCGAGCAACACGTCGACGCTGGATATCGACAGCATCGCCGGTTTCACTCAGCGTCCGGGCCAAGTCCTGGGCCTGCACTTTTTCAGTCCGGCGCCGGTGATGCGTCTGCTGGAAATCGTCCGTGGTCGCGGAACGCGCGATGACGTGCTGGTCACCGCGCTGGACCTGGCCAAGACCCTCGGCAAAGTCGGTGTGGTGGCGCGCAGCGGTGACGGGTTTATCGGCAACCGCATGTGGCATCAATATTTGCGCCAGGCCTCGTTGTTGGTGGAAGAAGGGGCCTCGCCGATGCAGGTGGATCGCGCCTTGCAGGACTGGGGATTTGCCATGGGGCCGTTGCGGGTCGCCGACCTGGCGGGTCTGGATGTCGGGTACAGCATTCGTCAACGCCAGTACCGTGACTACCCGCATCAGCGCTGGTCCGGTTGGCTCGATCGCATCAGCGAGGCGGGACGGCTCGGCCTCAAGGGGGGCGAGGGCATCTACGCGTACCCCGAAGGCAGTCGGCAACCCTCCGAAGATCCGGTGATTCAGGCGCTGATTGATGAGTTCCGGCGCGAACACGGCGTCGTGGCCCGCTCGTTCAGCGATGAAGAAATCGTCAGCCGCTGCCTCGACGCGCTGAGTGTCGAAGGGATTCGTCTGCTCGAAGAGGGCATCGCGCAGCGAGGCTCGGACGTCGATGCCATTTTCCTCAATGGCTATGGTTTCCCCCGTGCACAAGGTGGGCCGCTGTTCCAGGCCGATCAGACCGGATTACCGGCGTTGATCAGCCGATTGAACCATCGCGCCGCCGAGGCTGAAGCACCGTTCTGGACGCCGCCGCGGTTGCTCTGCAACCTGGCGCAGCGCGGTGACAGCCTGTCGGCCTATGAAGGGGAGAGTCGCTGATGAACGAGGTCGTGATTCTTTCCACTGCGCGCACGCCGATCGGCAAGGCCTATCGCGGTGCCTTGAACGCCACTCACGGTGCAACCCTGGGCGGGCATGCTGTGGAACACGCGTTGGCACGTTCCGGCCTTGAGGCCGGGGACATTGATGATGTGTTGATGGGCTGTGGCCGCCCGGAAGGGACGGCGGGCGAGAACATCGCCCGGCAAGTGGCATTGCGTGCCGGGCTGCCGGTGTCGGTGCCGGGTGTGACAATCAATCGCCTGTGTTCTTCGGGCTTGCAAAGCATCGCCATGGGCGCACAAATGATTGCTGCTGGCGACGTGCAGACCGTGATCGCCGGTGGCCTGGACAGTATTTCCTGTGTGCAGAACGAGCACATGAATCACTTTATGGAACAGGATCCCTGGTTGCTTGCCCGGCGACCCTCGATCTACTTGAGCATGATCCAGACCGCTGAAGTCGTCGCGCAACGCTACGGGATTTCCCGCGAGCGCCAGGACGCATTCGCTGCACGTAGCCAGCAACGCAGCGAGCGGGCCCGGGCCGAAGGCCGTTTTGCGGTGGAAATCGCGCCAATGGAGGTGCTGCGCCAGGTTCGGGACAAGGACACCGGACACCTGCGCCACGAGTCCTGGCGTCTGGTCGAGGACGAAGGAATTCGTCCGGGAACCACTGCCGAAACCCTGGCCACCCTCAAACCCGTGATTGAAGGAGGCTGCGTCACGGCGGGCAACTCCAGCCAGTTATCCGACGGCGCATCGGCTTGCGTATTGATGGACGCCCGCCGGGCTGAACGCGCCAACCTGCAACCCCTGGGCTATTTTCGCGGGTTTGCCGTAGCCGGTTGCGAGCCGGACGAAATGGGCATCGGACCGGTGCTCGCCGTACCTCGTCTGCTCGCCCGGCACGGTTTGCACGTCGACGACATTGATCTGTGGGAACTCAACGAAGCGTTCGCCGTGCAGGCGTTGTATTGCCAGGAACGTTTGGGCATCGACGATGAGCGCTTGAACGTCAATGGCGGCGCGGTCGCCCTGGGGCATCCCTATGGCATGTCCGGTTCACGTCTGGCGGGACACGCGCTGATCGAGGGCCGACGACGAGGTGCTCGCTGGGTGGTGGTGACGATGTGCATTGGTGGAGGGATGGGCGCAGCGGGTTTGTTCGAAGTGGTCTGAGACCACGAATTTCAATAAAAACAACAACACGAGAGCTTTCTTATGAACACAGCCAATAACAGTGTGACGGCCGGGGCTTGCGTGCCAGCCTCACAGGCCACGAGTTCTGACGCCAGCCGTCAGTCTATCCGCCGGGTCGTGCTGGCCGGCGCTTTCGGAACGGTGGTCGAGTACTTCGACTTCAGTGTCTACGCGTTTCTGGCGACCACTCTGGCCGCCGTGTTTTTCCCCGCCGAGAACCCCACGGCGGCGCTGCTCTACACCTTGGGTGTGTTCGGTGCCGCTTTTGTTGCCCGCCCGGTGGGCGGTATTCTGATCGGCCACCTCAGCGACCGTTATGGTCGACGTCCAGCCCTGACCGTTGCGGTGGTCGGTATGGCGTTCGCCAGTACCTTGATCGGTTTGTTGCCGGCCTACGCCAGTATCGGGATCGCGGCACCGGTGCTGCTGTTCGTCCTGCGTTGTGTGCAAGGGTTGTCGGCGGGCGGTGAACTGGGGAGTGCCGGCTCCTACGTGGCGGAAGTGGCGCCGGATGGACGCCGGGGATTTCTTACCAGTACCACCCAGGTCGGAACACTGGTGGGCACCATGCTCGGTTCGTTGTGCGTAGGCTTGATGCACCTGGGGCTCAGCAACGAACAGATTCTGTCCTGGGGCTGGCGGATTCCGTTCCTGATCTCGTTGCCATTGGGGATCGCCGCGCTGATCGTGCGTAGCAAAATGGAGGAATCCAAGCAGTTCGAGCAAGTAGAGGAACAGGGCGCGGTGGCGAAGATTCCGGCACTGTCGGCGCTGGTCTCCCACCCTCGGGCAGTGTTCAGTGTGTTTGGCCTGACCCTGGTGTCGTTCGCCTCCTATTATCTGGTGTTTACCTACATGTCTACCTACTTCGAGCGCCAGGGCATCATGCCTCCGGGGCTGGCGGCCTGGTCGACGACATTGACGCTGTTGCTGGCGGCGGTGGCTATCCCGGTGTGGGGCAAGATCACCGATCGCATCGGTCGCCGGCCGATTCTGATTGGGGTGTGTGTTGCCAATCTGCTGTTGGCCTGGCCGCTGTTCATCTTCATGCAGACTTCGGTGGGGGCGGCGTTCTTTTCGCAGATCGTGCTCGGGCAAATTGAAGCCGCCTACCTGGGGGTGATCCTGGCTGCCTATTGCGAGATGTTCCCGGCCCGGGTGCGTTCCAGCGGTTTCAGCCTGGGTTACAACTTCTCGGCGATTCTCGCTGGCGGCAGCGCACCGTACCTGGCCACGTGGCTGATCGCAGCGACCGGCGCATCGCACGCCCCGGCCTGGATCCTGATGGCCATGGCTTTTCTTTCCTTGTTGGTGGCCTTGACGGTGCGTGAAACCGCCAATCGCCCGATGCCGACCGTTTAACGCACTGGAGTCGAGAATGAGCATTCCAAGTTACCCGCAGATTCATCAATACATTGCCGGACGCTGGGTCGAGGGCAGTGGCGCGACGGTCGAGCAGGTACTCGATCCGGCGACCGAGCAGGTGCTGGGCAGTTATCGCCACGCTTCACCCGCAGATATCGATGCGGCGCTGATTGCCGCAGACCAAGCCCTGCCACTGTGGCGTGGCCACACGGCCGAAGCGCGCTATCAGATCCTGCGCACGGCCGCCGGGTTGTTGCGTCAGCGCAGCGAAGAAGCCGCGGCGATCCTCAGCCTCGAACAAGGCAAGCCGCTGAGTGAATCGAGGATGGAAATCCAGGTCAGCGCCGACGTGCTGGACTGGTATGCCGAAGAAGGTCGAAGGGCCTATGGCCGAGTGATTCCTGGCGCCGCTAACAGTCGTCTGCTCGTGGTCAACGAACCGATTGGCGCGGTAGCAGCGTTCACACCGTGGAATTTCCCCGGCACCACTGTCGCCCGCAAACTGGGCGGCGCCCTGGCCGCCGGATGCACGGCAATCATCAAGGCCTCGGAAGAAACCGCCGCGACGGCCGTGATCATTTTTGAGTGCCTGGAACAGGCTGGTTTGCCGGCCGGCGTGGCGAATCTGCTGTTGGGTATCCCGGCTGAAATTTCCACGCGATTGTTGAGCAGCAACGTGATTCGCAAAGTCTCCCTGACTGGGTCGCTGGCGGTCGGTCGGGTGCTCGGGCATCTGGCGGTGGATAACGATCTGGTGACCACCATGGAGTTGGGCGGCAACGCGCCGGTGATCGTCTTCGACGATGTTGATGTCGAGGCGGTCGCCAGGCTTTGCGTCACGGCCAAGTTCCGCAATGCCGGACAAGTCTGCAACGTACCGAGTCGTTTCTATGTGCATGAGCGCATCGCCGAACGGTTCGCCGTCACCGTGCAGGCGTTCGCCCGGGAACTGCGGGTCGGCCCGGGTATTGAAGCCGGCACGCAAATGGGGCCGCTGGCCAACGTCCGGCGACTGGCGGTGATGCAACAGTTGGTCGATGACGCACAGCAACGCGGTGCCGACCTGTTGGCCGGCGGCAAACGTCTGCAGCGTGCCGGCTACTTCTTCGAACCGAGCGTGCTGGCCAATGTCCCGGACGCGGCGCGGGTGCTGGTAGAAGAGGCGTTTGGCCCGATCATGCCCATCACCACCTTCAGCGATCGCGATGAAGTGCTGTTTCGCGCCAACAACACGCCGTATGGCCTGGGGGCGTTTGTGTTCACCGAGTCCCTGGACCATGCAACCTACGTCAGCGATGTCCTGGAAGCGGGAATGGTCGGCGTCAACACGACGGTGCTGTCGCGCACCGAAACGCCGTTTGGCGGCATCAAGGCGTCCGGGCACGGCTTCGAGTCGGGAATCGAGGGGCTGGAAGCGTACCTGCGCAAGAAGGTCATTCTGCAACACCCACCGGTTCGCGGCGCTGCACGCTGAATCTTGTCGATCAAGCCAGCCGGACAATCGGGTTGGCCTACAGGGAGAACATCATGTCTGTTGAAAAAGTGGCGGTCGTCACTGGCGCTGGCAGTGGCGTAGGGCTAAAGACCGCTGGCCTGCTGCATCAGAAAGGCTTTCGGGTGGTGCTGCTGGATATCGATGGGGATGCGGCGATGACCCAGGCCACGTTGCTGGACCCCAGTGGTCTGACAGTGCTGGCGGCTCAGGTGGATATTTGTGACGAGACGCAGGTGCGTGCGGCCATCGCTCAGGTCCAGGCGCGTTGGGGGCGGGTGGATGTCTTGGTCAATAACGCCGGCCTGCCCCAAGCCAATCTGCCGTTCGAGGCGGTTTCAGCCCAGCTCTGGAGCCAGGTGCTGGATGTCAATCTGATGGGGATTGTCCACCTCGCCCAGGCGGTGGTGCCGTTGATGCGCGAGCAGGGCAGTGGACGCATCGTCAACGTCACCTCGGTGGCGGGCAGCCGTGCTCGACCGGGCATGAGTGCGTATTGCGCGGCCAAGGCTGCGGCGATTTCCCTGACCCAGACCCTGGCACTGGAACTGGCCGACGCGGGTATTTTGGTGAACTCGGTGGCCCCGGGCTCCCTGGAAACCCCGATGTTCAAGAAGTTTCTGCAACCGGATGAAGCCTGGGACGCAGCCATGGAGCGTTACCTGCCGAACATCCCGCTGCATCGGTTGGGGCAACCCGAAGAGATCGCCGAAACGATCACCTGGATCGCCAGCGAAGCCCCCGGATTCATGACCGGGCAAAACATCATTGTCGATGGAGGGCGATGCCTGTAAAGCGGCTGCACCCGTGTTGCGCCGTTCAACTTCGCAACACGGGATGCAAGAAAAAGCCGCTATGAAAGTTCATATAACGCGTTAACCCAAACCCGATAAACGTTGCAAAAAAACAGTTTCGTACTTCGAAGCTGCGGATTCGTTTTGTCTGATAAATCCAATAATAAAAGGTGGCAAATATGAAAGTCTTATCGCGCTCAACCGCTTTTCTGCTGGTCGGGACCGTGGTGTTGAGTGACTCGGCACTGGCGGCGGAGGCCTTTGATACGGCGTCTCCGTGGATGTTGGGCGATTGGGGAGGTCTGCGCAGGGAGTTGCAGGAAAAAGGTTACGACTTCGGCCTTAGTTACATTCCGGAAGTGGCGACCAATATCAAAGGTGGATATGACCATGATCGTACGGCGCGGTATGCCGATCAGTTCGCCCTGAGTTCACATTTCGATTTGCAAAAGATTCTGGGGATCAAGGACGCCGACTTCCAATTGACGGTGACCGAGCGCAGTGGCCGGGACATCACCAATGATCGGCTGGTGGACCCGCGTTCGGGCTACATTTCGTCTTCCACCCAGGAAATCTATGGCGCGGGCCAGACGTGGCGCCTGACCCGGCTGTGGTATCGGCAGATGTTTTTCGACAAGGCGCTGGATATCAAGTTTGGCCGGATCCCCGTAGGCGACGAGTTCGGCACCACCGGTTGCGAGTTCCAGAACTGGGCGTTCTGCGGTGCCTTGAGTGGCCACGGCTCCAAAGTCTGGTACAGCGCACCGGTCAGTCAGTGGGCGGGGCGGGTCAAGTACAACTTCAACAAAGAAGCGTACTGGCAAGTCGGTGCATTCGAATTCAACCCTTCGGAGCTGGAGCCGAGCAACGGTTTCAAACTCAATACCAGCGGGCGTACCGGCACGACCTACCTGACGGAGTTGGGCTGGAACCCGCTGTTCGGTGCCGGTTATCAAGGCATGTACAAACTCGGCGCGTATTACAACACGGCGAAAACCACCGATGCCCTGAATGACGCCAATGGCACGCCGCAACCCTTGTCAGGCTTGCCCCTTGAAGAACGCGACAACAAGCACGGCTGGTATGCCTACGCGCGGCAGAAAATCACCGCGGATGCCAGTGATCCGCGTCGGGGGCTCAGTGTTTTTGCCCACTATTCGGCCAACGACAAAACCACCTCGATGATGGATTACCAGGTGGAACTGGGCGCGATCTATACAGGGGTATTTGCGTCGCGTCCCGAGGATGATCTGGGCTTTGCCGTGGGCACTCTTCACATCAACCCCGCGTATGCCAAACGCATCGATCTGCAGAACCAGGTGCGCAATCTCACCGACTACAACGATCCGCGCTATCAGCCCGAACGCAGCGCTGAATATGTCGCCGAACTGCATTACGGGTTCAAGGTGGCGCCTTGGCTGACGGTACGCCCGAACATTCAGTACCTGGCGAATCCGGGCGGTGCGTATCAGGTCGATGACTCGGTGGTGTTGGGTGTGCAGATCATGAGCAACTTTTAAGGTCGGCTGTTAGCCGGCGGGCGTGTCCGCACCGGGCACGCCTGTCGTTCACCATCGATGTTGGATTGCGCTTGTTAGCCAGGCTTCAAAGTCCATGAAGGTTGGGTAAATTCTCTCGGCTCTGCGTTGCTTCTAAGATGCCAGATAGCGTTTTGATCCGTGGCGGAGTCTGCCCGGCTGCTACCCCATCGACCGGCAAGAGGTGAACATGGCTCAGACTTTGAAGATCAATGGAACGGTGCACACGGTCGATGTCGATGACGACACACCGTTGCTCTGGGTCCTGCGGGATGTGCTCGGCATGACCGGCACGAAATTCGGTTGCGGCATGGCCCTGTGCGGCGCATGCACAGTACATATGAATGGCGTGGCAATTCGCTCGTGCATGTTGCCGGTGAGTGCCGCGGCCCAGGCCGATATCACCACCATCGAGGCAATCGGCGACACGCCTGCCGGCAAGAAAATCCAGGAGGCGTGGCAAGCCCTGGAAGTGGTGCAATGCGGTTATTGCCAGTCCGGGCAGATCATGTCGGCCTCGGCGCTGTTGGCGAGTAATCCTGCCCCGAGTGATAGCGATATCGATAACGCCATGTCCGGGAATATCTGCCGTTGCGGCACTTATGTGCGTATTCATGCCGCGATCAAACAGGCTGCGGGGCAAACGCCTTTCGTCAAGGTGGGGGCATGACCATGAAGCTCGACACAGTGGCGGTTTCCCGCCGGGGATTTCTGAAGATCGGTGCCGCCAGCGGAGGCGGCTTGTTGCTGAGTCTCGCGTTGCCAGGGGCCATCGGTGACAGTTTTGCCGAGGGCGCCGAGGCGTTTGTGCCCAATGCGTTCATCCGCATCGATCGCCAGGGCAAGGTGACGTTCACCATCGCCCAGGTCGAGATGGGGCAGGGAACCTACACCTCAATCCCGGTGTTGATTGCCGAAGAACTGGCGGTACGGCTCGATCAGGTTGTGATCGAACACGCGCCAGCGGATGACAAACGCTACGCGAATCCGCTGCTGGGATTTCAGGTCACCGGCGGGTCGACGTCGATCCGCAGCGCCTGGGAGCCGTTGCGCCAGGCCGGCGCCACCGCACGTACGATGTTGATCCAGGCGGCAGCGTTGCAATGGAATGTTGCCCCCAGCAGTTGCATGGCCCGCGAGGGTGTTGTGGTGCATGAGGCCAGTCAGCGAACCCTGGCCTACGGTGAATTAGTGGAAAAGGCCGCGACATTGCCGGCGCCGGAAAAAGTTGAGCTGAAAACCCCGGAGCATTTCCAGCTGATCGGGCTCACGAGCAAACGTACCGATTCACCGGGCAAGGTCAACGGTACCGCCCTGTATGGCATCGACGCCCGGCCCGAAGGGGTCAAGGTCGCCGCCGTGGTCGCGTGCCCGGTGATCGGCGGCACCCTGGCCAGTGTCGATGATCGTGCCGCGCTGGCGGTGAAGGGAGTGCTGCAAGTCCTTCGGATCGAGAACGCGGTGGCGGTGGTGGCCGAGCATACGGGCGCGGCGCGCAAGGCGCTGACGTTGCTCGATATCAAGTGGAACGAAGGCAGCAATGCTCAATACTCCACGGCACAGATGCTGACCGCGATCGAGCAGGCGTCACAGGCGACCGGTGCGGTGGTGCGCAACGTTGGCAACGTCGAGCAGGCACTGGCGCAAGCCGACAGAACATTCGAGGCGGTTTATCAGGTGCCCTTTTTGGCCCACGCCTGCATGGAACCGATGAATTGCACGGTGCATGTCCGCGCAAAAGCCTGTGATCTGTGGCTGGGGACTCAAGTCCCGGCTCGCGCACAAGCCGTGGCCGCGCAAATGACCGGGTTGGCCGACAGTCAGGTCCAGGTGCATAACCACCTGTTGGGCGGTGGCTTTGGCCGTCGGCTGGACGTGGATTTTGTTACTCAGGCAGTGGCCTTTGCCAAACAGGTCCCGTTCCCGCTCAAGGTCATTTGGTCTCGGGAAGAGGACACCCGTCACAGCACGTTGCGGCCGTATCACTTCAATCATCTGAGCGCCGGGCTGGATGCCCAGGGGCGGCCAACGGCCTGGACCCACAAAGTGACAGGCTCTTCAATTCTCGCTCGCTGGTTGCCGGCGCGCTTCGCCAATGGCATCGACGGCGACGCGACGCGTGACCCCAGCGGCCCCTACGATTTTCCCAACATCGGCGTCAGATATATCCGCCATGAACCGCCAGCGGGCATCACCACCGGTTTCTGGCGGGGTGTCGGTCACACGCAAAACGTGTTCATGGTCGAAGGTTTCATCGATGAACTGGCGGCCAGCGCCGGGCAGGATCCGGTGGCTTATCGTCTGGCGTTGCTGGACAAACACCCGCGTGCGCGAAAAGTGCTGGAAACCGTCGCGCAAAAATCAGGTTGGGGAACACCGCTGGAGAAGGGCCGTGGCCGTGGCGTCGCACTGACGTTCTGCTTCGGCACCTACGCCGCCCAAGTGGCAGAAGTGAGTGTCGACCAGGGTGGGCAAGTGCGGGTGCACAAGGTAACTTGCGTCGTCGATTGCGGGCGCTCCATTGTGCCGGACAGCGTCGTGGCACAGATGCAGGGCGGGGCTATTTTTGGCCTGACGGCGACCTTGTTTGGCAACATCACCTTCAAGGACGGGCGAGTCGAGCAGGGGAATTTCGACACGTATCGTGTATTGCGGATGAATGAGACGCCCGTGATCGAAACTCACCTGCTGGACAGCCACGAAACACCCGGCGGGATCGGTGAGGTGTCCACGGTGACGATTGCGCCGGCGGTGGTGAATGCGGTGTTTGCGGCGACCGGCAAGCGACTGCGAAAGCTGCCGGTCGACGCCAGTCAACTGACCAGCGCCTGAGTCGGCATAACGTTCGGAAGACGCTGCGCACTCAGCTTGAGACTGGGATGCGCAGCTCTGAATCGTGGATCGGGCGTTCCCGCCATTTCAACATCTGGCCGCTGCGTGCGTTGAGTACTGCGGTCATTTCCGCCAGCACGGCCAGCGCCACGGCTTCCGGGCCGTCGCCGCCGATGTCCAGGCCCATGGGGTAATGCAGTCGCTCCAGTCCTGGCAGCACCGGGGTGGTTTCGTGGATCTGCGCGAGCAGTCTTTAGGTACGGTTTCGCGGCCCGAGTTGGCCGATATACGCCGCAGGGCCGGACAATACCCGTCCTAGCCAGAACAGGTCCTGGGAATAGCTGTGGGTCATGATCGCGACAGCCGCCCCCTCCGTCAGAGCCGACAGGTCCAGGGCGCCTGTATCGATGGCATCCGGATTGATCGGCATGGTCAGCACTTGATCGGCTTCGGGAAACCGTTCCGGGCGAGCGAAATGGCTTCTGCCGTCGATGATCGTGACCTGCCAGCCTTGCATCTTGGCGATCAGCATCAACGGCGTGGCGTCATGGCCGGCGCCGAAGATCACCAGCCGCCGCGGCGGTGCAATGAACTCCACCAGCACTTCGATTTCGCCACCGTGGTGACGGTAGCGATGGATCGATGTGCGTCGTTGTTCCAGTGCTCGATCAAGGTCTTTGTGCAAGTCTGCACACTCGCCCAACACAGTGGATTCGACACGGCGTTGCCCGGTGCAATCGAGGGCGATCCGTTCGGCGATGTTCGCCCCTGAATGGCCGCTGATACCGATGAGGGTGGCCAACGCTGCCGGTTGGCCACTGGTGACCACCTCACGCAGCAGATCAAATGGCAAGTAGGGCGCATCGACCTGCAAGCGCTCCAGCAGTACATGCACGGTGCCGTTACAGCCCAGGCCGAAGGTTTGCTCGATCTCCTCCAGGTCCCCGTCATCCGTTGCCGTGCTGTAACGCTGGATGCTTGGCCGGCCGTTGGCTGACAGCCACCAGGCCTTTTTGCTCACTTCCGATTCCAGGCAACCACCGCTGATCGTGCCAATTCGCCCGCCTTGCTCGGCCACCAGCATCCGCGCACCGGGACGTCGATAGGCCGAACCCTCAACTTTGACCACCGTGGCCAACACGTGGGTGCCAGCGCCGGATTGCCTGGCTTGCATCATGGCTTTCAGTTGACTCACCGTATTCATGGGTGACTCCGCGCACTGACGGTCTGAAATAAAGGCTCAGCCACTGTTATCAGAACGGATACTGGCGAGGGACATGCTGTACCGACATCCAATGTTCGGTGGTCAGCTCATGGATCAAGCCTTCGCTACCGAAGCGCCCCAGGCCGGAGTTCTTTTCCCCGCCGAACGGCATATTCGGCAGGTCCACGGCGGTGATGTCGTTGATATGTGACATGCCGGTTTTCAGGCCGGCAGCAAAGCGTTGTGCGCGGGCAATATCCCGGGAGAACACCGCGCTGGAGAGCCCGAATTCGGTGTCGTTGGCCATGTGCAACGCTTCGGCATCACTGTAGAAGGCAATGATCGGCGCGACGGGGCCAAACAGTTCGTTGCGACCGATCAGCATGTTTGGTGTGATGCGATCAAACACATGGGGCGGTACGATCAAGCCGTCGGCGGGGCCACCCAGTCGTTGTCGAGCGCCTTCGGCATTGGCGGCTGAGATCGAACGCTGGACGCTGAGCAATTGCTTTTGGCTGATCAATGGGCCGATGACGGTATCCGGATCATCAGGATTGCCGACTTTCAAGTTCTGGACGCGGGCGACATAACGTTCGACGAACTCGTCGTAGAGCGTTGCATGCACCAGTATCCGGTTGGCAATCACGCAGATTTGGCCCTGGTGCAGGAACTTGCTCACCACCGCTGCATGCACGGCCAACTCCAGGTCGGCATCTTCGAGCACCACCAGCGGCGCGTTGCCGCCGAGCTCCAGCATCATCTTCTTGAGCCGCGGGCTGCTGGCGATGTTGCTTGCGATACGTCGGCCCACGCCCAGCGACCCGGTGAACGAAACGACCCGAGGTATGGGGTGTTGCACAAAACCGTCGCCAATTACCGCAGGATCACCGACCACCACATTGAGCACGCCCGCCGGCAGCCCGGCCTCTTCGAAGATCCGGGCGATCAGTAATCCGCCGGTGATCGGCGTTTCACTCGCCGGTTTGACCACGACAGCGTTGCCCAGGGCAATCGCCGGCGCGAGCGTTCGGCAAGTCAGGTGCAGGGGCCAGTTCCACGGGCTAATGACCGCAACCACCCCGACCGGGTTGCGATAGATGCGGTTTTCTTTACCGGGGATGTCGCCGGCGATGATTCGGCCGTACACCTGAGCCGGGAGCACCGAGGCATCCAGAATAATGGCGCGGGCCGCTCCCCATTCCATTTCAGCCTTCATCCGGGTGCTGCCGGATTCGCGAATCAGCCAGTCGAGCACTTCGCCGTGGCGCGCATCAAGAATCTCGACGGCTCTGCGCATGACCGCTGCGCGCTCGCCTGGCAGGCTTTGTTCCCACTGTGCCTGCGCCGATTGCGCTGCGTTGTAGGCGCGGTCGACGTCGGCGAGATTGGCCTGGTGCAGTTCGGCCAGGCGCTCATTGGAATAGGGATTGTTGACTTCAAGCACGGAGCCGGCGTTACCCGCACGCCATGCTCCATCGATAAACAGTCCGGCAAATGAATAGGGCGCAGGGGGCGTGTTCATGCCCGCAATCGTTGATTGAGTCATGGCGGTTCCTTGGTTTTCAGGTCAGGGTCGAGAGGGTTGGAAACGGGCGGTTCAGCGTGCCTGGGCGGCGCCGCTGCGCAAGGCGATAAGCAATCCGAGGGTACAAATGGCCAAGCCGCACCACTGGGCGATCGTGGGCAGTTCGCCCACCAATGGCACGCCCAGCAAAATCGCGACGGCAGGCGCGAGCGCGGGAAAGAGAGCGGCTCGGCCAGCACCGAGATATTGCACAGCCCGGGCGAACGTGAAGAGAGCGACGATGCCCGATAGCAGACCTTGAACAACGCCTTGCTCGATCAGCATGGCAATCGGCGTTGCCGACAAGCGTTGAGTGCCTGCCAATGCCAGATAAACCGGGGAGTAGAGAGCACCGCTGAGGACCGACACCACGGCGGTAGTGGCGAAGGCATTCAGTTTCCAGCGACGCACCAGGATCGTGAATACAGCGAACATCGATCCTGCTGTTGCAAACAGCAGGTCGCCGATCCAGGCTTGGGATTGACCGTCCAGCAGGCCTGGTCCGGCAATCGTCATCAGCCCGGCGATGATCACACCCAGGCCGATGATCCGTGAGGCTTTCAAGGGGTCGTGAAGTAGCAAGGCGGCCAGGCAGACGCTCATGAGCGTCAGCCCCCCCAACTGGATGACCGCGCCGTGGGCGAGGGGCGCGAACAGGTATCCGCTGGCGCCAATCAGCACAAAAAGCGGACCGGCGAGCAATGATAAAACGATGCCGCGCCGCCAGCCGATACCCGCAAGTACGTGAGGGGAGTGGGTCAGCACCCAGGGCAGCAGGAGTACACCGGCGACGGCGTAGCGAATGAACGCCAGGTCACTGGCATGAAGCCCGGCGGCAACCCCGTGGCGCGAAACTGCAAGAAAAGCGCCCCAGATAAAGGAGGCTATCGCACCAAAAGCAATGCCATAGTGGGTGTTGCGGCGAAGTAACGGTAAGCCCGATACAGGTATGGTTTGGCCTGACATTATCTGCGCATTGCTCCAGTGTGCCCTCAAAACACCATTGTTTGGCGAGGGGCATCTCATGATAGGAGCAAGGTTTGTGGCGGATAATCCCTTTGGATGGCTATTCCCTTTTAAGAAAAACTTCATAAACGATAGTGCGACCGTAAGGCGGTGACTCGACTGCTACAGATGCGTTACACACTTTTATTAAGGCGTGGGCCAAATGGGTGTGAATGAGCTTATATCGCTGCAGCTACCACAATCCGCCACCAAAACAGCTGGCGAGATCAGCACGGGGCATGTACTCAAG
>Ga0065714_10002245_pt1 | contig 36818 bp, 39 predicted proteins | sample MisRhiReplicate2_FD_59101 | JGI IMG/M metagenome (GOLD analysis project Ga0065714, IMG submission 59101) | Miscanthus rhizosphere microbial communities from Kellogg Biological Station, MSU, sample Rhizosphere Soil Replicate 2: eDNA_1 v2... | ecosystem: Host-associated > Plants > Roots >... | reverse complement strand
ACCGGTCGATATAAAATGTACCGAATGGAATAATGCATGCAATCAGGACTTTCCAAGTGGTATGTTTGAACTTCCAGTGCTGTTCGACGCCCACACTAATGGTGGTAAAAATGAACCAAAGAAAAAGGATGCCGTGTACGGGTCCCATACTTGTCAGCAGGTATAAAGTGTTATTTTTCTTAATCATACCTGAAATTACTTTGTTGCCTATTTTCTTCCACCAGGACAGTTTTACTAGAGATGATGGTCATCAAAGATGACTTTTACGGTTTTAATCCTACCAATTGTCTTTTTGCTCCGTTTTTGTCGATATACAATCCAATTACCGCGCTTTGAGTTTTATCTAGGAGATTCCAGTTTTTAGCAATGTAAATGTCTGTAATCCTATTCGCATTGTCTTTATGGTTGAGTGCCTTACCTACGTCTTCTGTGCTAAAACCTCAGATATTCCTAGCCTGGTCTCCAAACGCATGTCTAAAATCATAGAACTCCAGCTTTTGAATCCCCAGTTTTGCCCCAACTTTGCACAATATATTCCACAAAAACTGGCATACTTTCCTGCACTAAAATGCATGTCTTATTCTTACTTGTTTATTGACTTTGTTTGAATTTTTGAGGCTCATGGCTTGATGAGTGCCATAGTTTTTTCCAGAACAGGGTCACGTTGATCTAAAATGTCTTTAATAGTTGGTTGTATAAGGTAATCTGCCGGAATTCCTGCCTGACCAACCCCCTTGTCCTTCAAATCCATGTAAAAAGCCAAAAGCGGGATATCGAGTCCCAATTTCGTGTTCGGGAGAGTGACTCTGGCGAAATCACCACTGGTGTTACCTTTATAAGCTCCTCCGCTTTCCTCACCTAACAGAACTGCTCTTTTGTTGGTTTTAGCAATCGCTGCAAATTCACTTGTTACGGAAAAACTACGACCATTTTGAAGTAAAAACACTTTCCCATTGAACGTTTCAGGTTGAGGCTGCTGAAGCCCAAGGCCAGGCAGCAATTTAAACCGGAATTCACCGCCATCCTGTTCTACATATTTTAACATCTCATTCATCGCCTGGGGAAAGGTTGCATGGTTGGCAAAAGAGAAAGGCCCTTTTGACGCGACTGTCAGGCGGTCGTAATAGTTGAAGGAGTTATCCGTGAGATAAGAATACAACAAGATTCCAAGTTTTTCCGAACCTCCTTCGTTGTCTCTCAGGTCTAGGATTAGAGACGAAATGTTTTGTTTTTTGATATCCGCAAAGCTATTCTTCAGGAAATCCTCAAATGGGATGTTGCCCACCCGATCAAAAAATACAGGTATTCTGATTAAAGCAGTACCTGGTTGAGGGTAAATAATACTGAGCTGTTCTTGCTTAGGCTGTTCTTTTTTGATTTGTACTTTCGCCACTGAAGGATAGGTTCCTGTTTGTCTTTTTCCCTTGGAATCCAGATAGCCGATTTGAAATGATTTTGATACGCCTATAAAATCCGCATAGTATCCCTCAAAATATTGGTTCAGTTCCTGGTATTTGGAACTGGTTACTTCTCCGTCGGCGAAAATCTCCTGAAGGAGGGTTTTAATGACAACTGGGATCGGCTGTTTGTTGATACTGATGATTTCCGTAGCAGGTGCAAGTCCTTTGCCCTGAAGATAAGTGGACTTGATAAATGCCTTCTCATTTACAAAGTACAATTGAAAGGGAAAATAACCTTGTTCATGAAAAGCATAATGATCATCTGGTTTTCCATCACGGTGGAATTTAGTGTGACCGTCTTTGATGCCGGCAAGAAACGGGTTTATTACTTTCAGGAACTCCAGTTCGGTCATGTCCTTATTCAGCTGTTGTTCCAGTTTTATGAAGGATTGATCGGTTTCCGCTTTTGACCGATACCGGTAGAATCCGGCATGTGCTTCTTCCAGTGCTTGCCTGGCTATTTTTAAATCCTGCTTTAGTTCATCAGGGGTAAACTTTTGTTGTGCGCTGGTCAGCATGCTGCAAAATATGCATGCTAATAAAATAATTGCTTTCATTTTCATTATTACTAAGCCTCAATAAATTGACTAATTTATTTTCTATTGATCAAGTTAATAGCTCACAATTTGAGCAACCAGAAAGATGATAATTGAAATTAACACCCATTTGATCCTTTGATAGGTTTTCTTAGTCATTCGTTGCATTGATTTTGATGAGTTTTCCGGTTCCTTTTATATTGGAGCTGATTGTTGGGTTGCCACTGTAATATACATCGCCGCTGCCTGTGATACTAGCCTTTAATTCCTCATGGACATTGACTTTGATAGATCCGCTGCCCGGGATTTCAACTTCAGCTATATTGGTCCAGATGCTCGACAGGTCTGTTGTTCCAGAACCAGAAACGTAAGACTTCAAAAAATTTGTTCGCATCGATCCTTCAACTTTGATATCACCAGAGCCGCTGACACGTGTAGTCAAAGAATGCTGATCATCAAAATTTCCCAGGATTTTAATATCTCCGCTTCCGGAGGTAGTGATGCTTTCCAGTGCCGGCATGGTAATCCGGATTTCCAGATCATCACTTGTGACATTACCCTTTTGAAAGGCAAGTTTGAGTTCGCCATTTACTATGGTCGTATTGAAATGTTTAATTAGATTATCTGAGCCTTTGATCACTACCGAATGGTTTCCACCATGGGTGATGTGAATGTTTGCTGCGCTGTTGATGCTGATCATTTTGAATGCGCCAGGGTTCCTAGTTTCTGTAACTTGATTGCCGCTAGGAGTTATCTCCTCCTTTTTACAGCTCGTGATTAGCAGTAACAATAGAGGTAGCAAAAATATGGTAGTCCTTCGGGGATTATGGATGCTATTTATGTTATTGTTGAAATGTAACATGGTTTTATATTTTTATGAATTCAACTCTTCTGTTCTTGGTTTTACCTGCTTCGCTGCTGTCATCGCTAACTGGTGCAGCAGATCCTTTTCCTTCTGTTTCGATGCGATCTGCACTAACTTTATAGGTTTTTACGAGCGCATCACGAACAGCCTCGGCCCGTTTTGCAGATAAGATCAGGTTGACATCAGGTTTTCCGACCGCATCGGTATGGCCGATAATTTTGATCTTCAGTTCGGGGTTTTCAGTCATAGCTGCCGCTACTTCCTTGATCGTACCTTCATTGTCAGATTTTACTTCTGCGGAATTGGTAGCAAACAAGATTCCGCTGGTTTCCAGTTTTCCTGTGGTCAGGAGTTTGGAGCGGTTGTCTGAACTGCCTTCTGCGAACCGGAAATTAGACACGTAGTAACCCAACTGATCATTGGTATAGTTGGACGTGGACATGTCAATTTTAAGCTGGTTCAGGTTTCCGTTTAACGGTGCGGCCTGTGGCAGGTCAAATACCTTTTCCTGATCTATCCAGATCCTGACTCTTTCCTTTTGGATGCTGATGGCCACATGGATTGGACTGCCTACCTTACTCTCGAAATTTGCCACCCGATACTTGTCGCTTTCCAGCTTCTTGGCGACGTTTTCATAAGAAGTCAGTTGTATTGCGGCTTCTGACCTGTATGGTGAGATGGTGAATTTCAGGCAATTTTTCAGGCGGTAGTCGTAGGATAATATTTCTCCCTTATTTCCACGGTCATAAAAGGCGAAACCAATTCCCGGTACCATATAGCCACCCGACTTTGGCCAGTTCATGATCAGGTCAAACTCAATAGTGGTATTCTCTCCAATATTTACGACCGGGCTGACAAATGTCCCTGGATATACACGCAACCAGTTGCCTTTAGCGGTATTTACGGTAACAATTTCACCTTTACTTCTTGTGTACCATTTTAATGGGAACTGCCCCAGGGCGTCCTGTGAAAAATTATCTGCCAGCAATACCTTAGATCCGGGAACGAAGTCGTAGGTGGTTGTGCTTGTGAGTGCAGGGTTAGCTGTGACAGTGCCACTTTCGGCTTTTGCTGCAGGCTGGGCTGTTGTGTTGGTTTCAGTATTCTTTTTACCTTTTCCCTCCAATGCCTTATCAACAGTTTTGGAGGCTATGTCTTCTGCTTTTTGTTTCAGTTTATTTAAAAAGCCCTGGGCCATTAAATTGCTTCCGGCCAGCAGTAAGGCCGAGATCAGGATTATTTTTTTCATCTCTATGTGTTTTTTATTGTTTAATACCTATTGCTGAACAAGGTGGTTCCCAGGCTGATTTTCCTGACCTGATATCCAGTTGTGGTGCTTTCATTTGTCGTGGCTGCGCTTACCCTAAACCTTTAAGCTGGTTGATCCTCATTGTTATTTGCAGGGGCAAAATTTAAGCCCACCCGGGTACAGATCAGCATAAAAAAAACGCCCGCGCTGTATTGGATAATCCGGTTGTTAATTTTCATTTGCGTATACATTTAAGTTGATGAATTCCAATCTTTCCGGTGCCAGGACTTTTTGTGCCAGGTCATACACCTGGTTAAACTGGGTTGATGTTGATTTTTGTTTTATACCTTTCATCCAGTCTGCCAGCTCCCTGTTGGTGTTATGTATCAGGATCCATTGCAGGAATACCTGTTCACTTTTGCTGGAAGAGTTGCTCAGGTGCTGCAATTGCAGTACCTGGAGCTCGTTGTCGCTGTGGGTGCTCCAGAGTAAGGGATTGATGAGTTGTTCTTCCATGGTCATGTGGTTGAAGTTATAGGCGACAAATTCAACGAAAGCATTTAGCAGGTTATTGGCCACTGCTTCTTTTTCTGAATTGGCTTTTGCTTCCTCAAACCCGCAGATCAGGATGTCCATATTCAGCGTTAATGCATCTGTATGGTAATGTTGGTTGGTGAAATAGCTGGTCATACTTAGTGCGTTAGCACCCAATTTTTGAAATAGGATATCATCTTCCCATTTGGTATGCCGGTGCATCAGCAGCAATACCAGTTTGATGCGTTCGAAGGCAACGTTTGCTTGTGCTTCAATTAGAAAGTCTGTTTGCTGTAGTTGCATGAGCGTATCAGCAAGCAGCGCTCGTAATCCTTTATGTACACTTTTAAACAGATTAAATCTGATCTCTTCCATCTTTATGCGAATTTCTTATGTGATTTCTAAGTATTGAACCCGAACTATGCGGGATTGAAATACAATTCAAAATTAAGCTGGAAAAGTGCCTCCGGGAATAGGGAGTATTGTTCAAGTATCTGGGTAGTATTGCTTATTTTAGAGGTTAAAGGGGATGTTAACCGTAATTTGGGTGGTAATATGGCTCCTTTGAACACTGATCCTGCCTTTGAGCAGTTCCAGTCTGTTCCGGATATCAGGGGAATTATCCAGTATCGGACGGGTTGTTTGAATTTCGAACATGAAATCTACGCTGGAAACGTTACGGGTGATGGCAAAGTGGATCTGTTTGTTTGGCTGGCTAGCCAATATGCTGTCGGTCAAAAGCTGCAATATCCTGAAAATGTGCATGGACTGGTCTGCATCGAAATGCGGGTTGACTTCATCGGCATTTTCCTGACTGACCTCATAATCGGTAAAGGTGTCGGAGATTAAGCCATTGATGCTTTGAGTTAAACCCAGTAAATCCATTTGGTACGGTCTTAGCCGATATAGTATTCCCCTCACTTCAGCCATGGTCGCCGCAATGTGTTCTATGGGACGGCTAATTAGATTTTTTATTGGCTCTTCGCTGAGTTGTTGCAGGCGCCAGGATCTGTTTTTGATTAGTATCAGCTGCTGGCCGATATTGTCATGTAGTTCCATGGCTACGCGTTTCTTCTCCTGCTCCTGGCGCTTAAGGAGTTCTTTAAGAAATGCTCTCTTTTCTTCAATGGTTTTCAACTGGATCTGCTCCTGCTGTTTCCTGTAAAAGCTAAGCCTTCTGGCCAGGGCGAAAGAGAGGATCAAGGCTTCCAGAAGTGTACCCCAATGCATGCTGGTGCGGGTGATCAGGTTATCCGGAAGAATATTCAGATCTTTTAAGTTGTATACCGCATTGCCCAGCATCAACAATCCAAATCCCAATATAAAATAAATTGCTGGCTTATATCCGTTCTTTAAACTCTGCATACCTGCTCCAAACCAGTAGAAGAAATATGGGTACATCAGGTATTGTACCAGCATAAAGGAATAGGGGCCTTTGTAGAAAATATCGGTCAGCAGTATGATCAGGGAGAGTGAACACATCAATCCCCTTATTTTATAAAAAAAGGGACTGTTCTTTTTGGTCTGTAAAAAGGAGTTGGTAAACAGTATGCTCATTAAACTTGCCAGGGCGATTATAGTTCCTGCACTGTTCAACCAGATGAGCTCGCTGAGTATGTCCGGAAGAAATCCATTGTAAAAAAACAGGTTTAGGCTCCAGAAAAAGATCGCACCCAAATAGTACAAGTATGGCTGTTCTTTGGTAAGTATATAGACAAACAGGTTGTAAATGGCAAAAGCGATCAGCATACCAAAAACAATTCCATTCAATAAATCGGTCAGGTAACTTTCTTCAAAAGCCTTTTGCAAGGCGATGAACTTAATTGGCAGTCTAAGTATATTATTGCTGCTGGCTTTAATATAAAGTTCTGCTTCGGTATGGATTGGAATGGAAACCGGGATCAGCAAGTTGTTGACCCTTACCTCGCCGGTCGATTTGGGTGCGCTGGATTCCCTTGTGAATATCTTAATCAGGCGGCTCCCATTTTTCCGATAAACGCTGACCGACTGGAGAACTGGCGGACTGTCGATTTGAATATGCCAGTCCGTCTGATTGCTTTGGTTAAATATGCGGGCTTTAACCCAAACGGCGGCTGTTGTGGATCCAAGTGACAGGGTTGGGAATTCTGAAGCTTTGAAATTTTCATGCGATACCTGTTGAATCGTTAAATCGCTGTCCTTTTCAATCAGGAACATTGGGTGACTGAGGGCATAACTTTTTTCACTGTCTTTAAGCAGAATATCCTGGGCATATCCTGGCCTTGTACTGAAAAATATGGTCAGTACTATCAAAAAAGCTTTGATTAACCCTTGGTTCATGCTATTATCGATGTTCTATGGCGAAACGCAGGAGGCTGTTCTTGCCATTCAGATTCAGCTTTTTCAGGATGTTCATCCGGTGATTGGAGACCGTCTTTTCACTGATGAATAGTTCATCTGCAATGGCCTTTGAGCTTTTATAATTCCCTACCAGTTTCAGTATTTTCATTTCTGATGGAGTTAAGGTATGCAGTAGTTCATTAGCAGTGGGATTGTTGTTTGCAGCTCTGCGCTGGCTGAGCAGAAAGGAGCTCATCTCCGGGCTGATGTAGGAATTTCCGGTCATGACCGCTTCAATGGCCTGAATGATATCCACTACAGCATTCTCTTTTAAAACGTAACCGGCTACGCCAACATCCAGCGCACGGAGAAAGGTGTCCTTTGCCTTGTGCATGGTCAGCAGGATAACATTGGCCTCGGGAACGAGTTTAATTAGTTCTTCAGCTGCTACCAGTCCGTTCATTTCCGGCATATCTATGTCAAGGATGGTCACCATAGGATGACGGGTTTTGGCAATAGCAAGTGCTTCCAGTCCGTTTTTTGCTTCAAAAATGACTTCGTAACCGGGCTCAGCTTCTATGACTTCTTTGAGCCCTTTGAGGAAAATCGGGTGATCGTCTGCAATGAGTATGGTTGTTTTTTTGTTCATGTCGATAGTATTTGCGTCGGTATATTGATGTAAACTTTGGTCCCGTGGTTGCGTTTACTGCTCATTTTAAGATCTGCGTCCAAAAGTTTGCAGCGTTCACAGATTCCGGAGAGGCCCAGGCCATATGAAGGGTTGCTGGTATCATATCCTTTCCCATTGTCTTGATACTGCAGGCTGATGTAATTTGCTGCGATTTTGATGTTGATGCTGCAGGTTGTTGCATAGGCATGTTTGATCATGTTACTGAGCAATTCCTGGACGATTCTGTATAGGTTCATTTGTGCCTCTTTACCAAGCAGCTGATCCAGTTCCTTTATATCTATTCGAATATTAGTTGGGGATTCATTGGCCATTTCCTCCACCAGACGTTCTATGGAGCGTTTAAGTCCAAGGGTTTCCATTTGATATGGCCTAAGGGAAAATGAAACATTGCTGACTTCCTCTATCGCCTTACCAATATCACGGCTAATGCTTTCAAACAGATCAGCATTCGTACCTAGACTTTGTTTTTCCAGCCCGTGCATTTCATTTTTAAGCAGTACCAGTTGCTGTCCGATGTGGTTGTTCAGGTCAGCGGCGATACTTTCCTTTTCATTTTCCTGGGCAATAAGGAGTTCTTTGGAGAATCCGGCAGTCTGTTGAAGCATCTCAGTTTGCAGGCGCATTGTCTGCTTTTTTGAATCGTTCAGTTTTACAGCCAGTGCATAAGATAGTACCAGTGCCTGTAAACATAGTCCCATTTGCAGGCTCATGGAGGAGTGGAAGCCTTCATAAAATCCGTAACAAATCAGCAGACAAGCCAAAGCGGTCAGGTAATAAAATGCTGGTTTGTAGCCATTTATCATACTCAGGCAGGCAGCTGTCATCCAGAACCCGGTGGCGATAGCCAAACAGGCTTGCAGGATTTTGAAAGCCATCACCGGATGGCCGGAAAGATCAATGAGAATTGGGATCAGGAAGATGGGCATCAACCATTTGCTGAGTCTGGAGAGCCTCGGGTGATACGATTGTGTCCGCAGGTAGCCATTGCTGAAGGGTATGCTGAAAATCAAGGCGACGGCGGAGGTAGTGGTGAGCAGTCTTAAGCTCCAGGCTGGGAGCCATTGCGTGAAATATCCATTCCAGATTAGTAAGAACAGGATGCTGAAGAACAGGTAACCTAAATAATATAAATAGGATTTGTCAGCGGTGGCGATATAAGTATACAGGTTGTAAATCATCAGGGCGAGTAAGGCCCCGAACATAAATCCGTTGACGATATTTTTGAAATGCTCCTCCTCGTAAATCGCTTCCAGGGTGCCGGCATATATGGGTACCTTGAGTTTATAGTTGTTTTTTACCCTTAGGTAATATTGCCTGCTTTCTCCTTTTTCCAGTTTTAATGGCAGAATAAAGCCGTTTACTTTCACAGGACGATTGGCGTATAAGATTTGGTCATCCAATTGCAGGTGGTTGAAACCTCCCCCTTTACGTTCCATGTAAAGGTCTACTTCGTTTACCGGTGAGGGTACCTGAATGTACCAGTCGTTTGATGAGGAATTGTTTCTCAGATTGACCTGGATCCAGAGGGCGTTTTTACTGAGGCGGGCATCTTTGAGCTTGTAGAACGCCTCAGCATAGTTCAGCACGATCTCTTTGGGCGCAGCTTCCAAGCTTATGGCCAGTAAGAATAATACAAAGAGGATGCGCCCTAGAATCATATTCAAATATAAATAAGATTAAGGTATTGAATATGGGTAGTAGTACCCATAAATATGATTAATGTCCCTTATTTACCGCTTAGGCGACCAGGACTAATTTTGACCCCAGATTATTAATTCAACTCATACAACGATAAAAATTAAAAGATGAAAAAGTTAAATGCATACCTGGTAGGTGTATTATGCGCGCTGAGCATACTCGCCTGTAAAAAGGATAAAGTAAACCCTGTGGATGAGGAGAGTCCTGTGGTGACTGGGCTGGCCCGCCCTAAAGGGACTTCAACCGGAGCCGCCGTGACCAGACGTATCGGGCCGGCTGGTGGAGTGCTCGCGTCTTCAGCATGCGGTGTGACCCTGAATATTCCGGCAGGTGCGCTCAAAGAAGAAATTACTATTGGTATTGAACCCATCACAAGAACCAATATCGCTGGCGCGGGTCAGTCATTCAGGCTGACCCCGCATGATATTCAATTCGAAAAGCCGGTTTCGGTAACTTATGCATATGATGCGGAAGCTGATTCGGTGGCCATGGTGGAGACCTTCGGTTTTGCTTACCAGATGGCCAGCGGGGTGTGGAAGTTTGTCGGTGCCAGCAGCTATGACACCCAGGGAGGAACGGTGACCTTTAAAACCACACATTTTAGTGACTGGTCAGTAATGAACCGGGTTTCGCTTTCTCCGCTTAATACCAGTCTGGAACCTGGAGATAAACAAGTGATTAAGGCGCTGATTTATACGGAATCGAAATACGAAGACCTGCTGGTTCCGCTAACAGGGGATGCAGGGACTGAACCGGGGTACCCTGTTGGTACACCTGTGCCCTTACCTGCCAAATACATTAAGTCATGGAACCTGACCGGACCTGGGAACATCATTAGCTCCAATGGCAATACGATTACTTATCAGGCACCTGCCTCGGTGAACGGCTTTACTAATGCCACGGTAAGCCTGGCCTTGAACGCGCCTGTGACAGGTACATTTCTATTGTTGTCCAATATCGAGATTATAGGTGATGGATGGGCAGAACTGACGATAGGCGGATCTGCCTATACAAAATTCCCGGTTACACCTGCTGTAAAATCCGGAGAACGGTATCTTTTATCTAATCCTGAGGCTGAGGGTGGTGGTCAGTTTTTACTGACCTGGAATGGTGGCGTAGGTACTTATGCTTATGATTTGACTGCTGCCGGAAATAAGTTTCACTTTCTGATTGGTAATGGAGGATATACCAGTGCCTACGCGGATCCGCAGCAGGGAGCATTGCTGCCAAGCGGAGGAAGTATTAACATTACAAAAATGGACAACAAATGGGTGGAGGGTAATTTTACGGTTCCTAATGCCGGGATCGGACCTTTGCTGATTCAGACTACTCATGTCAATGGACGTTTCAGAGCCAGGGTGTATAATCCTTAATGGCCAAAAAAACATTTTAATTCAAATAGTTATCTCAATGAAAACAAACCACAAACTAAAAATCAATCTGCGATCCGTACGCTTATTTTTCCCGATTCTTTTATTATCGATCACTATTTTAGTAGGTCTGGCTTCCAGTTGTAAAAAATCGAAAGATAAGCCAGTCGAGACTGAGGGGGATTACGGAAACCATCCAAGATCTACCGTGCCTGATGATCTGGTGGGCTACTGGATAGCTGGGGTCAGCTCGATCAGTAACTTCTGGGGTTATAACGGCAATTACCAGGGTCCTGCTAATGAGATTGCTGTCGGTTATATGCTCTATAAGGATGGACGTGCAAAGGAGTATTTCTATTATACTAGCACTTCTACCTATTGCAGAACCCAGGTATTGGGTTATAAAGAAGGAACAGTGAAGATTGACCCCGCCAACAAAACTTTTGAAATGTTTTATGCAAGCGGGAATTATCGGTCTTTTAATACCTGCGGTTCGGCAAATCCGCCGGGATTTGGGGAAAATAAAAAGTATACCAGTGCTGAACTTTACCCCGCCAAGAAAAATGTGATGAACAATTGGAGCATTCAGGAGGTCAATGGTAAGAAAGTATTGGTGGTGCCAATCGGAGACGGCCAAGTGCAACGATATGAGAAATCAACTGAACCGCAGAAATAACACCAAAGCATATGTTAGCCATTTTAACAACCAGACACCTTTCTCAAATTTTAAAGATCGGGTGGGTGCTGCTATTATTAATCCTTGTGTCGGGCTGTAGTCGTGATAAGGATATCCCTAAGCCATCAAAAGTGACGCAAATTCAATTCAAGGAAAATCTATTGACCGTAGCTGTTGGAAAATCAGCTGAACTGAAGGTAATTCATCTTCCATCCGAGCTAAGTCCACCGGGTTACGACTGGTCTGTGTCCGATGCTGGTGTCGCCAGAGTGGAAAATGGGGTGGTATATGGGTTAAAGGCGGGAGAAACCGAAGTTTCCGTGGTCGCCAATGGATTGGGCTTAACTGCCAGGATAAAGATCAAGGTGGTCCCGGTTTTACTACAAGCTCTGCGCTTGCAGGCGGAAAAAACTTCATTGTTACCCGGGGAGGAAACCCAAATCACTTACACAATAGAACCGCAGGACGTCACTGATGCGGATCAGCTGGAAATCCAGTGGTCGAGTTCGGATGAGGCTGTTTGCAAGGTTTCCGGAGGTAAGGTTCTTGCCATCGGTGCGGGAACCGTGGATATCGTTGCGCAGATCAAAGGGGCCGCTATTACAGGGACACTTCGAATTCAGGTGGCTCCGGTACCGGTTGAATCAGTTTCCTTGAATGTTCAGCAAACGGAGGTAACTGTTGGGAAAGGAATGCGTTTGGTTCCGCAGATATTGCCGGCAAATGCAACTGACCAGCGGCTAATTTGGTCCTCAGATGATCCTCAGGTTGCCAGCGTTGATCAGGGGATCGTATTAGGAATAACCGAGGGAACCACTACCATCCGGGTGAGGACTGTTGATGGAGGGAAGACCATTGTGTGCCTGGTCACAGTGAAACCCGTACAGGTGGAGAGAATTGTTTTGCCGGTGACTAACTTATCAATTGTTGTGGGGCAGGAATATTCGGTAGAGGCAGTGGTGCTGCCTGAGGCAGCGAAGGATAAATCATTGAGATGGAATTCTTCTAATGTCAGCGTGGCGACAGTCAATCAGCATGGCCAGGTTGTGGGCAAGGGGAAAGGAACTGCGATCATATGGGCAGTCTCTGTCAGCAACCCTAGAATACAAACAGGCTTTCAGGTATCAGTTAGCGGTCAGGAAGACATGGTTTTTACTCAAGTGACTGCCAGTTCCCAGGTGTCGATCAACGGGTATATGTCAGCAGACCTTTCAGCTTTGTTTGAAAATGGATCTTCCAGTCCGGTCAAGCTAATTTCGTTTGAAGTGATGTCGCATTCCGGGGAAGTAGTCCTGGGAAACTATAAGGCGGCCATTGTGTCACCGAGTATGCAGTACAGACACACCTGTGCCATAAAAAATGTCTACCGGCCGTATATCCGATATACGTTTGAGTTGAATGGAAGGCGTTACGCAAGACGTGTGGAAATTTCACTGTAAGGGTTCCCCTAAAGGTCTTGTATGGAGCGATGTCCATATAAGACCTTTGTACCAAACAATTATTTGGGTATGTTGTTTTTAGGGACTTGCTAAATCCAAGCTCCAACGGTTTTTCTGGATTTCAGCATAACCAGAGTAACTGACCAGTTTGACAACTAGGTTGGGGATTATTCCGTATGTGGCCGCCTCTTTCGCGAAACCTTAAACAATACAGGTCTCATTCTTGGATCCGACTATTAATATTAATAATTGCCTTCTTAAATGTTCTTGAGTGAGCTGCCACTTTTCCATTTATAAGCACATAAAACCCTTCCCTTTTTTGTACCTTTTGCTAGTTTGGTCATAAAATACAGTCAACTCTTTACCATGATAATTTACCTTATCAAGGCAAAAATATGGCCATTAAGGCTTGCTGGTGATTAAAGCCGTAAGATCCACATATAGACGAGAATCATGATCAATGTTAGTTCCCGCAAAAAACATAAAGGAACTGCTGATATAATACGCTTGTATCAATTTAAAATACAGCTGTTTACAAAACGGAATTACTTGTCTGTGGTATTTTTTTACCACCAAAAGTGGGGAAGAACCACTTTTAGCGAAATGTACACTATAAGTGCAGGAGGGGAATTGGTTTATATTAGGAACACGACAATAAATCTTGGATAGCAAAGATTTACAGGCAAGTGCATTTTTACCCAAAGCATAGTTAAAAACTTCGGATAGGAGCAGGATTAATGAGTAATTCCCAAGCCTATTTTAATGATGCGAATAATTTGCCATCATGTTTCGTCAGCCTTATACCCATCCTTCATTCAGCCTTACCGTGGATATTGTAAAAATTATACTCCGTCATAGGGGCATCGGTAAAACCAAGTTGCCGGCCAATAGTGGTAATTTGCCCCCTGTGATAGGTGCTATGGTTGATCACCTGCATGATGTATTCAAAATTGGCAAAATCGCAATGGAGCCACTGGTTTGCTATTAAAGTAGGGCTGGTTACCTGTTCAGCCGTCATCACATCCACAAAAGCCGCAAATTCCTCAGATTGCTTAACAAAAGTGTTCAGTACTACCTCCAGTGAGCCTCCTATTCCTTCAAAATTTGCTTCCTTCTTTTGTATAATAGACAGCCAGTATTGCTGGCATTCCAGCATATGGGAGATAGTCTTTTTTATACTGGAAAAGCTGGACGGCATTTCCTGTTCCAGCAGGTTTTCCGGTTTGGTACTAAGCCAGTCTACAAGGGTTTTGTTAGCCCAGAAATTGTAATTTGCATAATTCTTCATTAAAGATACGATAGTAGCGTCAGGTCTCATGGCAGTAGTAGCTGGTTGTATGTGTGCAGGGTTCAATTGTAATACAAAGTAACAACCAAAGCGTGACAAGGCTATGTCAGTTCGGTTTGAGAAAGTTAAAGTTTTTTTTCGGAAAGGAATAATTCCACCTTTGAAGGTAACCGATTGGTGGTGCTCCCTGGTTCATTTAGCCTTAAAAATGGAGGTTTCTTCTTTTGCGGAAATTTGTATCAGTAGTTGACTCTTGATTACCATTTGTTCGTGTTAGCCCATTTGATGTTCTATTTTAGGCAATTCGATAACCCAAGGGCCGGGCGGCCACAGAACAAGTTCTTTATAAACCAGGATTTGATGTTTTTAACGAGGCTTTTATAAGTTTAATCCCCCAACTTCGCATACTAATTCCCCCACAAGTTTATTTTGAGGGGGAGGTTATAATGCATTTAGTTTTGTCGGGATCTTGATGTATGCTTTAAAGCAGTATTTAAGTTTTAGTTATTTTGCTTATTCAATTTGAATAGGATGGCTGGGTCAAAAATGACATGCATGAAATGCAATAGCCAGAGAAGCCATTGGTCTTAATTTGAAGTAAAGTTAAACTTTAATGCTTATCCAGAATTTTTTTGATCATGTTCTTTCTAGTTTCATGGTAGGTATAATTCAGGTAAATCTAAGAAGGCTAGGTTAAAATTTAATGAAAAGTAGTTTGTATGGTCTATTTAACCCGTGTCAGTGGTCCGGGCTGTCCTCGCAGGAGCAGGTCGCATCAAGAAAATCGACTTGACCACCGAAAATGGGAAGCATCCTAACTTGGAAATATCGAGTATCAGAGAAATGTATAATTCTTACCCTTAAATGTATAAGCGGGCGGTGATTTGAAGACAGAACTTTGTGTTATCAACATATATAACGATGAATACAATAGATCAACAATCGAAAATCGTCCTGGTAACCGGTGGTAGCCGGGGAATAGGAAAAAGCATTGCCTTAAATGCGGCAAAACGCGGCCTTGGCGTAATCCTTACTTATAACAGTCAACCAGAGCAAGGACAAGCGGTGGCTGATGAGATCAACAACAATGGCGGTAAGGCGGTCGCCATGCAGCTCAACTCAGCGGAAACGCAGTTGTTCAGCAATTTCAGTAACCAGGTCTTGCAAGTGCTTAGGACAGAATGGGGGCGGGAAAGCTTCGACTATCTGGTTAATAATGCGGGAATAGCTCAGCGAACACTTATTAAAGATACCACCGAAGAACTTTTCGACCAATTGGTAAACGTCAACTTCAAAGGCGTATTCTTCCTTACACTAAAGCTTTTACCGCTGATCGTCGATGGTGGCCAGATCATCAATATCTCATCCGGCCTGGCACGTTTTGCATTTCCTGGTGTTGCAGTTTATGGCGCACTGAAAGCTGCAACCGAGGGCTTAACCCGTTATTTTGCCAAGGAATATGCTGACAGAAAGATTCGGGTAAACAGCGTTGCACCTGGTGCGATCGAAACGGAATTTGGCGGGGGCAAGGGTGATGAGGACCATAAGCGGCAACTTGCTGGCGGAATAGCGCTGGGGCGTCTGGGCTTAGCTGATGATGTAGGTCTTTTTGTTGCATCTCTTTTGTCTGAAGACAGCAGGTATGTTAATGCGCAGCGCATTGAAGTAAGCGGTGGTATAATGATTTAATCAATTCTTAAGGGCAGGCTTTAAGCCTGCCGCTGATAAACAGAAAATGAAATCATGAAACAGTTAAAAGACAAAGTGGCATTAATCACAGGCGCTTCAGGAGGCATGGGTAAGGTATTGCGCTGAGATGCGCGCGGGTAATGGCTAAGGAATTAGGCGGTAAAGGCATAACCGTCAACGCCATATTACCCACAGCGACAGAGGGAGCCGGCATTCACACCCGTATTGAAGAAGATGAGCCGATGCGAAAGTTGATACCAGCCTTTACCCGATGGGACGCATGGGTATTCCCGAAGATGTAGCGAATTTAGCTGAATTCTTTGCAGAAGAACTGGCGTCTTTCCTCAGCGGAGAGCAACTGTTCGTAAATGGTGGAGGATTAACATAACATATTATTACCTCAGTCATTATACATACCAATATGTTTAGTAAATTAGAGTTTGGAAAAAATCTAGGTCACATGGACTATATCGATATCAGATCAATTGATGAACTGCACGTTTTTTTTCATTACGACAGGCCGCTGCATCCGCTTGTCTCTATTGTTGACTTGGCAAAGGTTGACCGGTCCAATAGAATACCAGGAGCTTCCTATCGGCTTAATTTGTATTCCATAGCCTGTAAAAAGATCGAAGGTGTTTTTAAATATGGCCGGACCAGCTACGATTTTCGAGAGGGTTCATTAATGTTTACCGCTCCCAACCAGGTGCTAAGCCCGGGAGTCGAAAATAAGGTAGAGGGCTGGGCTATTTACCTGCACCCTGATTTTCTGAATGCCACAAGCAGAGGTCGTAAGCTAACCGAATATTCTTTCTTCGGGTACCACGCCCATGAGTGTCTTCACATTTCAGACGCTGAAAAGAACATTTTGGAAGATTGTTTGCGCAACGTGGGTAAAGAGATCGGAAATAACCTTGATAAACATTCGCATAATTTAATTCTGACCAATCTTGATTTGTTATTGTCTTACTGTTCAAGATTTTACGACCGGCAGTTTTTGACAAGGGTAAATGCGGGAAATGATGTTGTTGAAAAATTTGAAAGGCTTTTAAATGATTATTTCGCTCAGGATTCCCTGATTAATACGGGCGTTCCGGATGTAAAGTATTGCGCTTCGCAATTAAATTTGTCAGCCAATTACCTATCCGACCTGTTAAGTAAATATACCGGTAAGTCTACTCAGGAACATATCCATTTGAAACTGATTGACAAAGCAAAGCACTTACTGTGGAGTACAGAAAGGTCGATCAGCGAGATCGCTTATGAACTCGGCTTTGAACACCCCTCTCATTTCACTAAAATTTTTAAAACAAAGGTCGGTTACGCTCCGAAAGAATTCAGGAACACAAAGACGACTATAAAACAAAAGTTATGAAAGCATTAAATATTCCTTATCAGGCAAAAGCATTTCGCCTGATCATGCTGTTCCTGTCATTTCTATTCTCCATTTCAGTAAAAGCGCAGGACACAATGCACGTTCGCAATGTGGTACTTGTTCACGGTGCTTTTGTAGACGGATCAGGCTGGCAGCCGGTTTACGAAATATTGACAAAAAAAGGCTATAAAGTTAGTGTGACGCAACAGACCCTTACTTCTTTTGAGGGGGATGTTGCAGCTGTAAAGCGCACAATTGACCAGCAGGACGGTCCCTGTGTCCTGGTTGGTCATAGCTACGGCGGAGCTATTATTACAGTAGCCGGTAATGATCCAAAAGTGGCTGGCTTGGTATATATTGCTGCGCATGCACCTGATGATGGCGAGTCAGAGGCTGACAATGGCAAGATGCACCCATCTGCTTACAAGTCTCTTATTAAGGGAAAAGATGGGTTTGATTATATCGATTTGAATTTTTTCGCAGCGGACTTTTCAGCGGATCTGCCTTTATTAAAGGCTAATTTTATGGCCAATTCTCAAACACCTACGGTAGATGCTGTCTTTCACGCCATTATCCGCAATCCGGCCTGGAAAACAAAGCCAAGCTGGTATATGGTAGCTAAGTCTGACCGGATCATCAGTCCTGATTTGGAAAGGATGTATGCCAGACGCGCAAAAAGCAATATGGTGGAAATAGAAGGAGCCAGCCATTCGGTTTACATTTCGCACGCTAAAGAAGTTGCTCAGCTCATTATTTCGGCAGCCAAAGGTAATATACAAGCCAAAGCGAAATCAAATTATTAGGATGTATAATCGCCTACAGGCGTTAGACGGATTTTTACCAGAGTCAGCAATACATAAAAGAGGTTAGGTTGCATTTAAGATTACGTTTCAATAAAACATTTCTGTAAAAGAGTTGAATTTCCTGTTGAGAAAGACAATATGATAAGGAGCCAACACATTTATAGTGTTAAATGGAAAACCATTTACAAAGTGGGTTGTTTACCGTTTTATCCAATCTACTTAAACATGAAAAAGACAACATTTCTGGTGCTCACTGCCTTGTCGGTCGGCACCATAATTCAAGGCTGTGGCGACTCTCAGAAAGACAGCAAAGAGACAGCTGACAGTACCAATGAAGCAAAAATTGACAGTTCACTGGTGGATTCAGTAGCTACAGCTACAACTACCCCTGCGGGAGAGGCAGATTCAAAATTTGCGGTGGATGCCGCAGAGGGTGGCATGGCTGAAGTTGAACTTGGTCAGCTTGCCGAACAAAAGGCCATGAGTGCTGATGTAAAGGCTTTCGGTTCAATGATGGTCAAAGACCACTCAAAAGCCAATGAAGAACTAAAGGCGCTGGCGCAAAGAAAAGGGATTACCTTGCCGACTGCTTTGGGGGAGGCCAATCAAAAACACAAGGATGACTTGTCAGCAAAAAGTGGCAGTGATTTCGATAAAGCTTATATCGATCTGATGGTTGAGGACCATAAAAAAGACGTGAAGCTTTTTGAAGACGCCCATCAAAAGGTAGCCGATCCCGACATTAAAGCGTTTATCGTTAAAACCCTGCCTACCTTAAAAGCACATCTGTCACATATCGAAGGTATTGAAAAAGCTAAAAAATAGGAGGGATTATGCCCTGGTATAACGGTGACTATCCGCCATCATATAAAAATCAACCGGTCAAACTTCGGGAAAAAGCTGTGGAGATAGTGAACGTTTTACTTGAAGAAGGGGTCGAAGAAGGTATTGCCATTGCAACAGGGCTGAAGCAGGCAAGGGAATTTTTTAAAAAGATCCCTAAGGAAAAGACGTACGACAACAAATAATTTTAAAAAACAAAACCATGCCAGATAATAAAAACAAAACCGGAGAACAGGATCGCGGCAAAGTTGCCGCTGGTCAGGATTATGAGGTGTCTTATCTCGCAAAAGAATTAGGGGTGTCACAGCAGGTGGTTCAAGACGCGATCAAAGCGGTTGGGAATGACCGGGTTAAAGTCAAAGCTTACATCAAAAAGAAACACTAACGCCGTTTAATCAGATGCTATGCTGGATAAAGAAATCCCTGTGAGTTACCAAGAGGGTAGGTGCTTTAATTTCCAAACCGCGAAAAACGAACCGCGCAGGTCTGCAAATTTGGCCTTGAGAAAAAGAGATGCAGGTTGCTGAAGATTTGTATTTATCGACGGGGATTGCCTGAGCAGTAAGTAGTTCCGGTGATTGAGGAATTAAAGCAATCCTTGAGTTTTCGAATCGGAATGAATTTGTGTTCGGTAACACGATGGCCCAAATGTGCTTTACAATTTTGGAAAAAATACTTTACTTATCTTAAAGGATGCTCGGCCCATAGAGTTAGTTAGTTTAACCCCTATTGGTATCTGCTTTTAGGGGTTTTTAATTACGCTGGTTACTGCTGGCATTACTCAGATTTACCTCTCTCTGGCGGCATGGAACCTGGATCAGATCGCTGCTATGCCGGCATTGCATAGCAGCGTCCTGTCGGCTCCTTTCAAACTATTCATATTTAAGGGCCTGCAATGGGTTTGCCCTGGCACTTTTGTAAGCTTGCAGGCTGATGGTGACCATGGCGATAAATATGGTTCCGATGACGGTCAGTGCGATGATCCACCAGGAGATTCCTGCCTGGTATTCAAAATTCCCCAGCCATTTTTGCATCAGGTAACAGGAGATGGGGATGGCAATGACCAGTGCAACCAGAATCAGCCGGATGAAGGAGGCAGAAAGCAGACTGACCAGCTGGAACAGGTTTGCGCCCAGTACTTTCCGGATGCCGAATTCCTTGGTCCGCTGCTGGGCACTGAAAGCAACCAGTGCATACAGTCCCATGCAGGAGATGAAAATGGATAATCCGCCAAATACATTGGAAAGGGTTCCCAGTCTTTTTTCCTTTTGCATCATTTCGGTGTAGGAGGCACTGGTTAGTCTCAGGTTCGCAGGATACATCGGGTTGATGCTTTTGGCGATGCCGGAAATGGTTGCTATACTGCTGCTTAGTGATTCGGTGGCACTCAGCCGGATGATGATGGTTCCGGTGGCACCGGGATCATAACCGATGATCATAGGTACACTGCTCCGGTAAGGAGAATCCCAGACATAATCCTGGAATACACCGATAATGGTTCTTCTGTTGCCTGCCTGGGTGATGGTTTTTCCTACAGGATCTTTCAGGCCCATGACTTTTGCGGCAGCACTGCTGATCAGCAGACCGGCGGTATCTGTAGGATGCAGCGGGGAAAAGTCCCGGCCTGCGATCAGTTTGGTGCCGGTTGTTTGGATATAGTCGTAGGTGGTGGCTATTTTGTTGAACAGGGCCTCTTTGTCAGAAGGTCTCATGTCTGACCATTCTACGCCTTTAATGAACCCACTCTGGTGGGCAAGGCGTTCCGAGGATTGACTGACACTGCTGGCTACTCCCGACTTCAACAGCTGTGTTTTGAATACTTCGAATTTCTGGCTCAGGATTCCGTCCTGCGGCATTTCGGCCAGGGCGTCAACAGCGATGCCGATGGGTCTGCCAGAGATGTAGCGGATCTGGTTATAGATAACCAGGGTCGCGACGATCAGCAGTACAGCAAAGCTGAACTGTCCGATGACCAGTAGCTGCCTGAAGCTGATGGGGATTGATTTTTTTGTGGTATTTCTTTTTTTAAGGGCCTGTATGGGGTTGAAGGAAGAGAGGTAGAAAGCCGGGTAGCTGCCGGCAATAATTCCGGTCAGAATGATGATACCCAGGAGTGCCGGCCATATCCATATGCTGGAGTAATTGAGTGTGGCGGAAATGTCCAGCAGGTTGTTAAACCATGGGAGGGCGAGCTCGGCAATGGTAACCGACAGGATGAAAGACACGAAGCTCAGTACAATGGATTCAAGCAGGAACTGGGAGATCAGCGATAATTTGGTAGCGCCGATGGTTTTCTTAATCCCTACTTCTTTGGTGCGTTTCTCGGATTTGGCAATGGCCAGGTTCATGAAGTTGATACAGGCAATGAGCAGGATGCCAATGGCCAGACCAAAGAGCAAACGGATCTGCTGGATCTCGCCTCCTGTGTTCTTTCCTTTTTCAAAACTTCCGAACAGGTGAAGACGGGATAAAGGGTACAGGAAATGGGCAGGGAAGCCTGTGTTCTGTTTTAAGGTGGCATTGACCAGGCTGCTGATCTTTTTATTAATGGCTTGGGTATCGGCGCTTTCTTTGAGCCTGACCAGGGTGATGAAGCTGTAATTGTCCCAGTGAATGCCTTTTGCAGAAGGGTTGAAAGATCCATATACCGACCAGGGCATCAGGAAGTCAAACCTGTTTGAACTGTTTTTGGGAAGGTCTTTCACTATCCCGGTAACGCTGAAATCATAAGATCCCTCTATTTTTACGGCCCGGTTGAGCACATCAGTGGTGCCGAAAAGTAGTTTTGCCATAGTTTCAGTCAGTACTACACTATTGGGCTGGCTGAGGGCGCTATTCGGACTGCCGGCTATGAAGGTATAATCATACATCCGGAAAATATCGGGCTCCGCAAATTTGGCCATCTGCTTAAAGGTGTTGATACCGTTGGCAATTAGCCTTTCTGAACCATAGTTCATCCTGGTGATGTATTGTATGTCGGGGATGCTGGTTTTGAGCAGTTCCGCCAGTCCGGTGCTGGTTCCGTTAAAAGTGGCGGTAATGTTGCCGTTTTCATCACCAACATTGGTCATGGCCACATACACATTTGCAGCGTTTCTGGACTGCCGGTCAAAGCTCCATTCATAGTTGACATAAATCAGCAGCAGCAGGCAGCCTGCCAGCCCTACCCCCAGACCGATGATGTTAATGACTGAGGAGGACTTGTTTTTCCAGAGGGCACGTAGCGCCAGTTTGAGGTTGAGTTGAAACATGGTGGCATGGTTTGATTTCGGGATACTGGTTTCCATTTGTATGCCATAAGGTGAAATAGGCTTTTAAACGGGGGTAGTTGTGTTTTTCTTTTCGGTCTTTGTCCGTTAGCGGACATAGGTTGTTCAATTTTGAACAGATGGACTGCAAGTTTTTCTTTGATGCGATTACTATATCCCTATTGTCAGCCCCGCACTTGCGGGGTTTTTCCTTGGTAATGCTTTTTAAGGCTATCCTTTGCGGATCCGAAACATTTTCCTCACCTCGGTGGTTAATATTTATTCTAATGGTCAATTGATTCACCTTGTTAAAATAGAATGAAGATGGAAAATAGTAAACATGATGGCTCGTTTGAACAAAGGGATGGTATAAGTGTGAGTCCCTGGGAAGGAGCGCTTGCCAGGCAACGAACTGGCTCAGGTGGCAGAATTGAAAGCGACAAGACGTATGATTGCCTGGTCGTTGGGGCGGGTATTACCGGAATTACGACTGCTTTGTTGTTGCAGCGGGCGGGATATTCTTGTGTGATTGCAGAAGCGCGACAGCTTGGGTTTGGAACAACTGGTGGTACTTCTGCGCATTTGAACACTTTTTTTGATGCGACCTATCCGGAGGTTGAAAGTGATTTCGGGGAGGAAGCAGCTAAATTACTGGCTAAAGGAGGCAAAGAGGCGATGGATATGATTGAAGGTCTGGTAAAAGAGCTGAATATTGATTGTGATCTGGAATCTAAGTCGGCCTGGCTTTATGCGGAGAATGAGAAAGAAAGCAGGCAGTTGCAAAAGATCCTGGAAGCTGCTAAAAGGGCAGGGGTCTGGGTGGAGNTGACTAATGAAAATCTGGTGCCGGTGCCTTTTAATTCGGTAATCCGTTTTNAGGACCAGGGGCAATTTCATCCCTTAAAATATATCAANGGGCTGCTGGCTGAATTCCTCAAGCTTGGCGGCGTNTTGCTGGAAAACACAAGGATCAGGGAAAGCAGTGTTGANGANGGCGTCTATATAGCTANGTCTGATTCCGGCAATATCCGTGCGAAAAAAATGGTCTATGCGACACATATTCCGCCAGGGATAAACCTAATGAGTTTGAGGAATGCTCCTTACCGCAGTTATGTGCTTGGTTTAAAATTAAAGGATGGTGATTATCCTAAGGGCCTGGCTTATGACATGCAGGAACCTTATCATTATTTTCGCACGCATGTAATTGAGGGACAGCCCTATTTAATTGTAGGCGGGGAAGACCATAAAACCGGGCACGATGATCCGGAAGCTGCGTTTCAGCGTTTAAAGGATTATGCGGGTCAATACTATGCGGTGGAATCTGTGTCTTACCAGTGGTCGGCGCAGTACTATGTCCCGGTGGATGGGTTGCCTTATATCGGCCAGTTGCCGGGTACTGCTGAGGGGACTTTTGTGGCTACGGGTTTTAATGGTAATGGAATGATGTTCGGGACACTCTCTGCAAAGATCATTTCAGATCTGATTTTGGGGAATGAAAATGAATATGCCAGTTTATTTAGCCCTTCACGGATGAAACCGGTGGCAGGATTTACGGAGTTTGTCAAGGAAAATGCGGACGTGGCCTGGCATTTTATTGCCGACCGTTTTTCCTCCAGCCATTTGCAAGCCCTTACCGGCCTTAAATCTGGCGAGGGAAAACTGGTGGATTATGAGGGGAGGAAGCTGGCGATCTATAAGGATGATGCTGGAAAGGTAACTGCGCTAAACCCTATTTGTACGCATGCGGGTTGTACCGTGCAGTTTAATGCTGCTGAGCAAAGCTGGGATTGTCCCTGCCATGGTGGTAGGTTTAATGTATCGGGTAAGGTGCTGACCGGGCCTCCAACCATAGATCTGGAAAGGGTGATCATCAGTTATGATCAATAGTGCATTGGACCGGTTAAAGGAAACCGGTGACCTCTTTAAAGGGGTATTGGGCAAAGGAATTGATCTTGCCAAAGCTATTGGTAAGGCTCAGGAGGTGTTTAAATATTTATTTAAGGTATTGACCCAGGTGTTTGGCTAAAAATGTGATCGTTTGGGACACGATCTGTTGGGGATTACCATGAAAGACGATTCTTTCATCAAGCACCTGCTGCTTTCCATGCATGCCATGAAGAAACATTGTGCCAACGGGTTTCCATGGCGTTTCGCTTCCACCCGGTGCGGTGAGTCCTGTACAGCCGATGTGAATATCGGCTGGAATGAGTTTTTGAATGCCTTTGGTGATCAGGCGGGTGACGGTTTCGGATTCAGGTGTATATTCTTTTAGATCCCCTTTAGGTACCTTTAGCAGACTGCATTTTAAATCTGCATCATAGCAAACGATGCCACCTTTAAGAAATTTACCGGCATCTGGTAACATTGCAAATTCAGCGCAGATGCGACCGGCGGTCGCGCTTTCGGCAAAGGCGATGGTCAGTTGTTGTTGGATCAGTAATTTACCGCATCGTTTTAAGTCTGTGTCAGCTGTGTCTTTTTTCATCGGATTTTTTGGTTGGTCAATGGAATAGGCTACTTCCCGGTTTCCATATCCGGGGCATCAACCGGTTTGGATTCTGGAGAGCCTTTTTGTCTCAGAAAGATGGTTAAGAAAACAATAGCGGCGACTGAAATGAATTCGCTCTGCCAGTTTTGAAAGGTTTCAAACCAGAATTCTGCCTGCCCAAGGTAGGCGGTTACTTTTTCTTTAGGGAGATGTTTTGCCAGTTGTTCGACGTTGTGGTTCTGCCAGCTGCCGTACAGGTGCATGGCCCAGCTCGCCAGGAACAGGATTGCGAAGCAAATGGAAAGTGAATTGCTGTACAGTTTTAGGATCCATCCGCCTTTTCGTACTGCCCAGGGTGCATCTTTGGATGGTTTGGGTTCCCGGTCTACCTCTTCGGGTTCATCCAGGCTTTTGGATTCCGCTGAACCGATCTGACGCAAGGATACCGTCAGTAAGACGTATAAGGCCATTTGCAGGAATTCGCTTTCGAAATTTTCAAAGGTGGCGGAAATGAAGTGTCCGCTTTGCAGGTAGGTGGTTAATCCGATTTCCGGCGCTTGGTCTTCCAGGAGATCCTGGTTGTGTTTTTTCCAGCCGGTAAATGCTTGTGCGGCGAGGGTTACGATAAACAGGCTCAGGAAAACGATGGTCAGTCCGTTCCTGTGGAAGTAGCTGTGTTTTTTTTGGCGTTTCATGATTAGAGGATTTGCAGGTGAGGTCTGATCTGTAGGCTAATGACATCGCAGCGCCGTGGCTGGGAGAGGCAGTACAGCACACTCATGGCGATGTCTTCCGCTTTGAGCATTTCCATCGCTGCTATTTTTTTACGTTGTTCTTGTGCATCTTCTTCAATCATGTCTGATCCGACAAGGCCCGGTTCAATGAGGCTTACCTTGATACCAAGTTCATTTACTTCTTTTCTTAAGGATTCATTGAAGCCCTGGATACCGGCTTTTGTCGCCACGTAAACCGAACTGTCTTTGCCGCGCTGGTCGGCACTGATGGAACCGATGTTGACAATGTGACCGGAGGTGTTTTCTTTCATGCGTTTTACCGCTTCATTACAGCAGGCCATATAACCGAGCAGGTTGGTATTGATGATGTATTGCCAGTCCTGGTATGTTCCTTCCATGATGCTTTCATATGGTAACGCTGCATTATTGATCAATATATCGAGGTTTCTAAACTGGCTGTCTACTATGTCAAATACTCTTTTGATATCTTTTGGATCAGCCACATCGGCGGTCATGCCGAAACAGTCTGTTTCTACATCCAGTCCGTTAATGGCTTCCATTGTTTCATCCAGGGGTTGCCGGTGACGGCCAAAGATCATGATCCTGGCGCCCTGGGAAGCAAGCAAGATCGCGGTGGCCCGCCCGATGCCGGTTGTTCCGCCAGTAATTAGTATTCTTTTTCCTTTCATTGAGGTTGGCAGGTATGCGGTTAATGAATCCATAGTGATTGTTTGTTAAGAATGTATGTGAATGGTGATGGTACTGTTCCCGGGGATGATGTATTCCAGATTGCCATTTGCTACGGTGCTGGCTTTCAGTGGTTCTTTCTGTCCTTTGAGCGTTACTTCGAATTCCCGGATTTTCTTTTGTGCTGTTTTTACCAGCATCAGCCGGCAGTTGATCCGATCATCTCCCAGAACCTTAAAGCTGATGTTTTTGCCCTTGCGTGCGTTAAATCCTGAGCTAGGGTAATCCGTATAGATCATGAAGGGTTCGTCTGGAATTTGAAGGTAATGCCGGGGAAGAATACCAAAGGCATTACCTGCCCCATAGACTTCCTGGCCAACAGTTCCTGACTTCAGCCATCCGTCCTGCAGGTCTTCCAGGGCGATCCAGAGCTTGGGGTCAACTTCACCGATTTTGGGTTTTTCTTGAAGCATGTCTGCCGGGAGCATGGTAGGGTAGTAGTATACAGCCCGGTCTACGAGGTAGCGGATGTATTCGGCGATGAGCAGTTTTACAGAAGGCAGGATGTCTATGTCTTCGGCATGTTTCAGGTAATCGTGAAAAGCGCAAAAGACTTCCTGTTCTTCATAAACTGCGGTGTAGGGGGCATCGTTGAGCGGATAGAGGGAAAAGAATTTAGGAAAGTTCTTTCCGTATCCGTAGTTGCAGTCCCAGAGCTGTACGTTCCGGAATAATCCCGCCAGGCACATGTAACTCAGTTCCAGGTACAATTCATTTTTAGTGATTTTATACAGCCGGAGTAGTGCTCCTGAAGAGAATGCGGTATTGTTGGCCTGGTAGAAGATTTTAAAACCAAGGCCCTGCAGGGTTTTTGCGGCTTTCTCGGCCTCGTTTAAATAACGCTGCTCACCGGTTAGTTCCCAGGCCTGGAGCATAATGTGGGCATAAATTCCGGCCACATCTTTTTCACCACCTTTTCCTTCAGCAGTTTCTGCTTTAACTATCTCTAAGGTGTCCATCTTATAAAATACGGGCCAGTGGTATTTAAAGTGATGGGCCACTTTAATAGCAAAGTCCAGGGAGTCCAGAAATAGCTTCTTTGCCATCTGATCTCCTTTCAATGCCAGTCTGGAAAGATTGAGCAGTGGATGGTGCAGGTACCAGGAATCCATAACCTTTGGTACTTTTTGTTCTTCCTCGCCTTTGAGTTTGCTTTCTGCGGCGGGTAACCAGCGCATGATGGTGCCCAGTTTTTCGTCATAAAAGGAAGGTAGCCCGGTCTTTATGGTTTTCATGACTTCCAGCTCCTTTTTACTCCACTCTACATAGTCCAGCAGGGGAAGTAATACGGCGAGCTGAACCATGATTTCCGGTGGGGTTTCATAATCGCTTACATAGGCGTTAAAGTATTTGTGTCCGGCTACCTGTGACCAGCAGCCGGGGCTGTCGATCAGGTCCTTGAAGCCTTTATCCAGGATGTCAGGCCAGTGTTTATACCCGGTATCCGGTTTAGGGAGCAGCAGGTATGTCCTGGCCAGTAAATCCAGATAGAGTCTTATCATGTCCGGCTCTTTATCCGGTATTTCTTCGCTGAAGGTGATGAAGGCATCTGAAAGGATAACTTGCTTGCCTGCTTTCAATGGTTTTTTAGACCGAGGGAGGGAAAAACCCAGCTCTGGCCATTCCCCGCCCACGGTATCACCCAGGGAGGACGCTGTTTGCTCACAATATTCCGATAAGGCGGTCAGGTTTTGCAGGTAAAGCAGGGTAGCTGATTTTGGCCGGGTCTGGCTCAGGTAAAGGAATCCTGTGCGGGTGCCAAACTGGCTGGCATGAATTTTTCCTTCGGTTTGTTCAGGGTTGTCGTTTTTTCCATTAAATAAAATATCTCTGGGCCAGCTGGGTATGATCAGGTCTTTAGCCGGGATAAGGCTTGTGGTATAACGCAGTACCGGTGTTTTTTCAGTCTGATCAATGGTGATGCTGACTTTTTGTTTGCCTATTGCTGAGCTCAGGTAAAGAACTGTGCCATATTGCTGACTGTTATTTTTTTTGATGATTTTCAGCTCAGCTCCGGGGCTGTAAGCTGCACGGAAAGCGACGCGTCCGCCATTTGGTAATTCGGTCTGTATCCAGATGGAATCCGAGGTTTTTATTATTGTAAAATTAAAGGAATCTGCGTGCTGTTCAACTATTCCGGATGGATTGCCTGCCAGTTCAGCACTTGCCGAGATGCCCCATGGTGATAATGCATTCATATGCTTAAATCAGGTGTTGTTTCGTATCAGGGTAATGCCGGGTTGGTAATGTGCCGGATATCCCATTGTTTTTACATAAGCGGATTTAATGGCATCAGCCAGGCCTGTTATCCGGGCCTGGCCACTATTAAGCTGCTCTTCGAATGATGCCCAGGACAATCGCTATGATGGCAATAACGATCAGGATGTGAATGATTCCGCCGGTATAAAAACCACCAAAGAAACTGATGGCCCAAATGAGGACCAGAATGACCGCAATGGTATAAAGTAGATTTCCCATAGTGTTTTATTTTATTAAGGTTAAGGTTTTTGCTTACAACCTTCTGGGGGCTGTTTTTTATTTTGGTTAAAATGGTAAACTTAGGCTGGGTCATCTTCCGGGTTCTCAAAATCTGCGTCTTGCTCATCGCCTGAGGAACCGGAATCCGGATCGTTTTCAGGATCGATGTCTAGATCATCCACATCTTCAGTTTCCTGGTCAATTTCCAGTTCTTCACTTTCCTGGTCCAGACGTGTACCTTCTCCGTCTGCAAATTCTATTTCTCCTGGTGTGTAACCGGTCTGTTCTGTATCTGCTGTGCCGTGCTGATCTACTTCGCCTTGCCGTTCTTCGGGATTACGACCTACCTGAAATTGTTCGGGGTTTATAATTTCTTCTTCCGGTAACTGATCTTGATTTTTCATGATTGTAGATTTTGAATTGTATAACATCTTGTGATTAATTAGGTTTTAGCTGTTTTTTTTGTATTTCCATTTGCAGAAAAGCATGGCTGTATTGAGCAGCAAGGAAAATATGTTGGTGGAGATAATAGGAATGTCCGATTTAGAACAACCGTAATAGATCCACAGGGAGTTTCCAGCAATCAATACGATGAACATGATCCAGGAAACATCGGATGCTTTTTTCTCCTGAATGGTTTTAACCAGTTGTGGTATGACTGAAAATGAGGTACAGATGCCTGCTGCCAGTCCCAGTATTTGAATGGATTCCATAGGTTTGGGCTAAGTGGTTTAATCAATGCAGTGCGTTCTGTTCTTGAATTCCCCTTAGCGCTGGGCTAAGGGGTAGGGAAGCTTATCCTCGTTTTACTCAGCTGCCGCCTGTTCATTGATGGCGCTAACCGCAATTTCAGTAAGGGCAACGTCTGTAGCTTTTTCGTTGTCCAGGGTAAATTGCAAAAGCTCGGCCACATCGTTATGGCCCATGTTTTGGGCAAAAACCACCAATGTTCCGTAAGTTGCAATTTCGTAGTGCTCTACCTTTTGGGCGGCAAGGATTAATGCGGCATCGCGGATCATGGTATCAGCCTCAGTATCTTCAATTATACTTTCAGCTTCTTTTACCAATCCTTCCATTGCATCACATTTTTTGGCCTGGGCTTTCTCATCCAGCAGCTGGAAGACTTGTTCCAGGGTAGCAATGTGGTTTTTGGTCTCTTCTGTATGTTTTTCAAAAGCCGCGGCCAGTTCCGGACTGGTAGCTGCTTTTTTCATTTTAGGGAGGGCCTTTGAAAGGTGTTTTTCTGCCCAGTAGATGTCTTTGAGTTCATCAACAAAGAATTCATGGAATTCTGAATTTTCCATTTTCCCGGTTTTTGATTTTGTGGCGTTCTTTGCGCCGGTTTTTGTTGTAGTTGCCATAATTTTTAGTTTTTCGTTAGATAAATGTTTTAGCTGTCAGTCATTACGATCATCAGCTGCGGGTAAATAACCAGCCGCTTTAAAATTTGTTTAAACTTTATAAAAAAAAAGATGATTTTTTTGCTGAGTGCAATAGTAAAAGCTTAAGGATGAGGTATATGTTAAGATTGGTCGCATGGGATTGTTTGTTTTTGTTCGTTGCTTTTTTAGGAAGGGATTTAAAACTTTTTGCTGCGACAGCGGTTAATGCCTTAGTCTATTGTGTATCTAATCCTTAAGACTATGAAAACTAAAAGTATGTTAAAACTTTATGCCGGACTTATGATTCTTGCGGGGCTTACGGCCTGTCAGCATACAGACAAAAATGGCAATGCACAACTGGACAGTGCTCCGGTTGGTAACGATTCTTTGCGTAGGACGGATAGTTCTGACGCCGCTAGGGATGTGACCCATATGAGTAAGGTGGATGGTGATGGTGCGGCTTTTATGGATACAGCTGCTGTGGGTGGAATGATGGAGGTTGATCTGGGTAAACTGGCACTTGAAAAGTCGGCGAATGCACAGGTTAAGAAATTTGCTGCACAAATGATTGCTGACCATAGCAAAGCTGGTACGGATTTGAAAGCGGTTGCGGCGAAGCTGGAGCACCTTTTGCCTTCGGCTTATCCTGCCGATGTGCAGGGGCATATAGATGCGATGAAGAAACTCAGTGGAAAAGAATTTGATAAACATTATATGGATATGATGGTGAATGATCATGTCAAAACCCTGGATTTGTTTAGATCTGCGAGTAGTTTAAGGGCGGAGATCAAAGAATTTGCTGCCCGTACGCTCCCTGTTTTGGAAAAACACTACCAGATGGCCAAAGTGACCAATGCTTCGCTAAAATAAGATGGAGGTGGTTACCGTAATCATTGAAACGCCCAGGGGCAGCGGCCAGAAGTATGACTACGACCCTCAGACGGGAAAGATGAAGCTGAAAAAGGTGATGCCGCTTGGCCTGGTATTTCCCTTTGATTTCGGCTTTATTCCCGGAACGGTTGGAGGGGATGGTGATCCGCTGGATGTATTGGTCGTCTCCGAAGTTTCGGCTTTTTCGGGTTGCGTGATGGATTGCAGGATCATTGGTGCCTTTAAGGTTGTTCAGCAGGAAGGTAATGGCGAACGCATGCGTAACGACAGGCTGATCGCCGTTCCTGAAGTTTCCCAGCGTTATGCACAGGTGACTTCCTTGCGTGATCTTTCCAAAACGATAGTTGAACAGGCTATCGCTTTTTTTACCAGTTACAATGAGCAGGCGGGCAAAAAATTCAGTGTACTGGAAAAGGTAAGTGCGGCGAAAGCTTTCCAGCTCATTGAAAGAAGTCGCATGGATTTGCCAGTGAACAAGCTGGTGGAAATCTTTCTGCCTATGCGTGATGGTAATGGTGAGGTATTCCCTGAAAAATTGTATGCTGAACTCCGGGGGGAGCTAACGACTAAGTTTGGAGGCTTAACCGAGTATTTCAGGAACCCGGCGAAGGGCTTGTGGAAACCTGATGAAGGTAAGGTGGAACAGGATGAACTTTTGGTGTTTGAAGTGATGTGTGCTGAAATAAATACCGAATTCTGGGATAAGCTGAAGTCGCGCTTATTGAAGATCTTTAAACAGGATTCGCTCATTATCAGGTGTTCTCCTATAGAACTGCGGTAATGTTGTCGTGTATTTGACGCTGCGATTTTTTCATTAAACTCAGGGCAAGTCCTGTAACTGTATATTTCGCAGATAGTGATTCTTCTCCACATTTGGTGGTAGCACGACATATGGACGACTCCGTTATCAGAGGTTCAGCACAAGGAGCTTCCCGGCATTTGCTATCTTATTCCCATATTATTTTATCATGCTGCCTGTTCTCCTTATATCAGAAAGATTTTTTACAGGTTGTTATTACTTTATAATGCATGTAATTATGAAAGCACAAATCCATGTTCTGGATGGGGGGCATGATGTGCTGGACACTCATTTTGATGAGGTATTGACACTAATAAGGAATTTCGTCAGTGGAAAGTGATGTGATCGGAACATGTTTGCCGATGTAGAATACATGGATACGGAACTAAATTCCATCATGGATTATTAACGATTGTAACGTTGTCACTAAAGATATTGAAAGAAAGAATCTGGAATTGTTCAACTAATGTTAAACATTTTTTTTGCTGACTTGTTGAATCCACTATCGAGCAGACACTACCATGAAGAAAAAAAGAAATTTTATCATTTCCGGAATCCTGATCTTTCTTGCGGGCTTCTTCTCCCATTTCGCCTGGATGATTTACGAAAAGTCCTCCAGTGTATCTATAATGATTTTAGCTGGTGTACTTTTCATGGCCGGAGTGATCATATTTGCAATCAATTTCAAAGAATAAAAAGGAATAAATAGGTAGATTAATGGGGCAGAAAGGCCGCCCCTTATGGTATGATCTAGATTTTTTAACCAGTATATCGATTATGAAAAGTCATTTTTTATAGTGGGTATGTCATGTGAAGTTTTCTCATTGGATCAGCGCAACGGGGTTAGACCTTCTGGAATCAGGAAATGCACACTGGCATTGTTATTTAAATTGGAAAAAATATTATCTTGTCAAATGTTAGAACATGAACAACCGGAGAACGGGAACATCGAAGCGCTTAAAAACCGGCTCATCTTACAGGAGTTGCGCGAGGCGAAACTGAGCGCAGGCATCAGTAAACAGGAAAATCTGATTGCGGCCCTGCGTCTTGCGGAGGAACGCTGCGCGATGCTGACTGCGATTATGAACTCATCTGATGACGCGATCATCAGTAAAGACCTCAACGGGACGGTGACCAGCTGGAACCTGGCGGCTGAACGTATTTTCGGTTTTAGCCCTGGAGAGATGATCGGTAACCCCATCGCTAGGCTGATTCCTGATGACCGACTGGATGAAGAAGCCCTCATACAGGACAGGCTGATCAAAGGGGATAAGGTGGATCCTTTTGAGACCATGCGATTAACCAGCACTGGAAGGCTGCTGCAGGTTACATTAACGATCTCACCGGTAATAGATTTTTCAGGGAACATCATAGGGATATCCAAGATCGTCCGTGACATTACTTCTGCCAAGCAAGCCGAACAAAAAGCATTAATATTGGCAGCGATCGTCGCATCGACAGATGATGCAGTCATCAGTAAAAATCTTGACGGGATCATTACCAGCTGGAACCACTCAGCAGAGCGGATTTTCGGCTATACTGCCTCCGAGATGATTGGGGAGTCAATTGTCAAACTGATACCACCCGATCGCCAGCAGGAAGAGCCCAAAATTATTTCCAAGCTGAAGCGTGGGGAGCGGGTTGATCACTTTGAGACCAAAAGAGTCACTAAGCAAGGGCTGTTGATTGATGTGTCGCTTACCATCTCGCCGGTACTGGACGCTACGGGTCGGATCATTGGCGTTTCTAAAATTGCCAGAGACATTACCGATCAAAAACTGGAAGAACAGCGTAAGAATGATTTCATTGCCATTGTGAGCCATGAACTTAAAACACCGCTAACTTCCATGCGTTCTTATGTTCAGCTGGGACTGGTAAAGGCCTTAGAAAATCGCGACTCATTTACCGAAACGCTAATGCGGCGGGCAGAAAATCAAACCCATAAAATGAGTGCGATGATTCACGACTTTTTAAACGTTTCCCGCCTTGAAGAAGGTAAAATGTCACTAAGCCTTTCCCGGTTTTCATTGTCCGATCTTATAGAAGAAGTGGTCAGGGAGTTTAGTCCGTTGGCACCTGCGCATCATATAGATTATTTGGGAGGTTCGGAAGCCTACATTGAGGGTGACCGCGAAAAATTGAGTCATGTGCTGATCAACCTGTTGAGCAATGCGGTTAAATATTCGGCTGAAGGAACCGCTGTTTGTATCCGTTGCGAGTTGGCAGATGGCAATGTTAAGGTGAACGTTAGTGATCAGGGGATCGGTATTTCTGCCAAAGACCAGAAGAGGTTATTCGAACGATTTTATCGGGTCAAGGCCGATCAGGTGAGAAATGTTTCTGGTTTCGGGATTGGCCTTTATCTGGTGGCTGAGATCCTTAAACTACATAACAGCCAGATACAGGTGCAAAGCGAGCCTGGCAAGGGATCTATATTTTCTTTCTCCCTTAGCTATGAGTAAGCATTGTATGAATTTCTGATTCCCAAAATTGAATCATTAGGTGGTTTCTGGCCGGTTTGATGCATATTGAGTATACAAATCAACTGGAACCGGTATGTTCCGGCATCTGGTTGTCTGCAGATGCTTTGTTTCCAATGGTGTGATTTGTTTTTCCCCAAATGTAGTCTTCCCTGAAATCTTCATCAGCGTGGAAGTAATAATGATAACTTTTAACAGAGGAGTTTATATTTTGCACCTGGCTGTCTTCTTTATTTTTCGTTTTCATGGCGATGAGCTTTAGTCCATATAAAACAGCCATCTGATTAAAATGTTCATGATGAGCCTGAGATTTTGTCAGCATGACCATAGGCTGGCAGCTCAATCCAAGCATTTTAAAGGAATGGGGATTTTAAAATGCTGAATAAACCGGATGGTTTAACGATGCTGGTTTGGCGCTTATAATCAATACAGGGGGAGTGTAAACCAAAAAGTACTGCCTTGCTGCGGCTCACTCTCTACGCCAATTTGCCCGCTGTGTTTTTTTATGATTTCTGCACTGATAAATAGGCCGAGTCCCAGCCCGGTATACTGTGTCTCCAGATGGCTCGCCTGATAATAACGGTCAAATAGAAGTGGTATTTTTTCTGCAGGTATACCAGGTCCCTGGTCAGTAACAGATACTTTAGCCATATCTGAAAAAAGCTCGACGTTGATTTTTATTTCCTTCGAATTCGGTGCATATTTGATCGCATTGTTAAGCAGGTTAATGATGACTCTGCCGATACGTTCTGCATCTGCATTGATTTGCAGATCATCTGGTCCGCTGATCGTGATGGAATGTGAATTGGACAGACTGACCTGTTCACCGCATTCCTGAACAATTTTTGTCAGGTTGAAAGTGCTTTTTTTAAGTTCAAGTTGTTCCTGATAACTTTTACCGGCATTTAACAGGTCGTCAATCAATAGGATGATTTTGTCGATACTTTTGTTTGCTTGCCCGATCACGGCCTGAACCCGGTCTGAGAGACCTTCCTTCATTCTGTTCAGGAGTTGCAGATAGGCTTTAAGGCTGGTGACAGGTGTTTTTAATTCGTGACTGGCTATGCTAATGAAATCATCTTTGTGGCGTTCGATGAGTTTGTCTGTGGTGATGTCGTTGATGACACCCAATACTTTAACAGGCCTTCCCTGACTGTTAAGTTCGGTTTTTCCCTGGAAATTCACCCATCTTACCGAACCATCTCTGGTAACCAGTCTGAGCTGAAGGTCCATGCTGCGGCCTGTTGAAAACAAGCTGACGGCTTTTTTAAACTTGGGCAGGTCTTCCTCCCAGATGTGAGGGAAATAGCTGGCCAATGTCCAGGAATCCTGTCTGCTCTGGTAACCGAAGATTTCGTCATGGCCCTCAGAGCGGAAGACCGTTTGCTCCCGGAGATCCAGCTCCCAAACCGCCGTTTTTGAATATTTTAATGCCATATTCAGCCGACGCTGGCTTTCCTCAAAATCTTTCAGGCTACTGAAGTCATCCAGTACGGTAAAGCCAAAGGTTTCCCCTCGGTCTTTGAATAGGATGGTGGTTACATTCACCCACACAAGCGTTTTGTCTTTTCTATACAGACAGGCCTGCAATTTAAAAAAGGGAACTTTTTTCGACCAAAGTTCCTGCTGAAGATGGTGCCAGTGTGCTTTATGTTCTTCGCAGGCATGCTCAAGAATTTTGGTGCCTTCAATCTCCTGGGCTGTGTAGCCTAATAATTCAGTCAGTGCATTATTTACCTTGACAATCGTCAAATCTGATCTGATGATCTTGCTGGCAGCGCTGGTGAGTTTAAATATGGTGTTGAACTTATTGTCGCATTCCAGAAATCTATCTTCAAATCGGGGTACGTTATCTTCATGTTGCATAGCGAATCCTTTGATATAAAAATAAACATATAACACATTTCTTAATAAAAGTGTTTCCATTCAGCCTAGGGGAAATTAACATAGAGACAGGTAAAGGCCCGAGATGGTATAACGGATGTATACAAGAACTCATCAGGATTGCTTATCTTTATACTTTAACCTCAGCTAACTACAGGGATCTTGACCTGCGGGGTTGGTATGCTTTAATATATATGGAAACAATAGTCGTACAGGATACAGATGCAGCCATTCTGGAGGTATTAACCCTGGCACTGCGGATGGAAGGATTTCAAGTTTATCCTGTTCAGGGTGAGGATGAAGATTTTTTAAGCCTGGTTGATCAGCACAGGCCACATGTGGTGATGCTGGATTTTTGCTTGACAGGTGAAACTGCTAAACAGATATGTTATCGGATTAAATCGCGTTATCCGCATCTGCCAATAATCGCATTGAGCTGCAACTACAATATTGATAGACTTTACGGAGCGGGTGGCTTTGATGATTATATCAGAAAGCCCTTTGACCTGGATGTTTTGTATGAGGTACTTAGAAAACACATTCGTCCAAAAGAGAATGCTGATGACGGCAGCTAAAATAACTGGTCAGCGACCTCGGGTCTGGCCTGATCAACCCGGTACTGCCAGTTAGCAGAGATTTTGGCTGCGTTTTTAATTGTAGCGGTTTGGGGAATCAGCGGAACAATCTTTGATTATTCAGAGACCTGGCAGCTGGTCATCAACACCGGAACCACTATCATTACTTTCTTAATGGTCTTTCTGATTCAGAAAACCCAAAACAAGGACTCCCTGGCCATACAAATCAAGCTTAACGAACTTGTAGCTGCCCATGAGCTGACGAGTAATCATATGA
>Ga0065714_10064552_pt1 | contig 36858 bp, 30 predicted proteins | sample MisRhiReplicate2_FD_59101 | JGI IMG/M metagenome (GOLD analysis project Ga0065714, IMG submission 59101) | Miscanthus rhizosphere microbial communities from Kellogg Biological Station, MSU, sample Rhizosphere Soil Replicate 2: eDNA_1 v2... | ecosystem: Host-associated > Plants > Roots >... | reverse complement strand
TGATTGAGCATATACAAAAATAGAATTTTTGGGCATAAAAAAAGCGGTCTCGCTTTTAAAAACAAGACCGCTTTCAACACACAAATGAAACCTGAATTAAGATATAGTTTTAGGTTAGGTTATTAAATATCTATATCAATTCTATAAGAACGTCTTTGATAAACACTATCGTTTATTTCTAATACAAGTTTAAGGCTAAACAGGGTTTGATTCAGATTCTATTTAGTGAGTGGTATTAATAATTGAGTAAACGGTAAATTCTCTATTTTAGTGGTATAGAAATAGATACTATCGTACCACTTGTAGTATTTTGCTTTACATTTAAATGTATAGGTTTTGCTCCAATCTGACCTAAAAGGTTCAATCTTTCTTTGGTTAACTGCATACCTTTACTAATGTGTGTTTCCTTTTTTTCCTTTAAAGAGTTATCTATTCCAATCCCATCATCAATAATTTCGATGTTGAGATAGAATTCATCCATCAGTTTAATGTTGATCAGGATTTTACCGCCGGTTTCTTTTGGCATAATGCCATGCCATATTGCATTTTCTACGTAAGGTTGCAATAGCATAGATGGGATAAAGGTTTCTTCCTTGTCTATATCTTCATCCACATTAAAAATGTATGCTAATTTATCACCAAAGCGGTTCTTCTCCAGTTTCAGATACAGGTTCAGGTATTCTAATTCCTCTTCGAGTGATATATAACTTTTTGTACAGATTTCCAGATTTTTTCTAATCAATCTCGCAAATCCCGTTAAAACTTTATTAGCCGAAGCCGTATTCTGTGTATTAATATAATGCTGAATGGAATTCATCACATTAAATACAAAGTGCGGATTCATCATCGCCTGTAAAGCCTGTTGCTCTAACATGAGCACTTTGTTTTTTAATAATAATTGTGCCTGCTCCTTATCTTTTTGCTTCCGGGTGATGTAAACGGCTACCTTATAAAAGATATATGCTACCAGCAATATTAAAATAGATAAAAACCAGAGGCTTTGCCAAAAATGTTTTTTTATGGTAAATGTAATTTTTGCTGATTCGCCCCAACTACCGTTCTGGCTTTTTGCACTTACTTCAAATACATAATCGCCCGATTGTAGCGAAGAAAAATCTAATCGCCTGGTGCGGGTTTCTACCCATGCCGAATTTTCGTTTAAACGATAACGATAGGTAATATCACTGGTGGTAAAATCCACAGCACTAAAGGTAAATAGAATGGTATTGTTACCCGTTTCGAAAGTGAAATTGTCTTGATCAACCGGCAAACGTTCATTATCTTTAATTATCGATGTAACGTAGACCTTAGGAAGGTTCTTAACAATGTTTTTATTATTGTATTTAAATAAAATCAGACCTTTGTTTGTTGCAAAATAGGCAGTACTGTCATCAATAAACAAACTGTTAATGTCATCACTTAAAAGATCTTTCCCATAGTCGAAATTGGCCACTGTAGGTTGATTGGGATAATCGGCTATTTTGTTAACACCTTTATTTGTTAGCACCCATATTTCGTTGTTTTTTACAAATATTTTGGTACATATATTATTGGTCAAACCATCTTTTTGAGTAATCTGCCTGGTAATCTGGTTGTTCTTATAGAAAATTAGGCCATAACCATCCGTAGCCAAAATCAATGTGCCATCAGTAAGCTGTTGAATGTCATTTATCCTTTTGGTAAGTAAGGGATGATTTTCGTAGTGTTTAATCAATTTCCCTTTAGAAAATTGCGATAACCCGTTAATATTAGAAAACCACAAACTGCCTTCTCGGTCGTAAAAAACATGGTAAGATCTATCTTTAAAAAAATCTTCTTTTTCGCGGTATTTAGCCGCGTTGAACTCGAATTTATTTCTTCTGTCCGATAAGAACACAACTCCCGATGATAAGGCCAGAGCAAGATGATTGTTATTTTCACCCACGCTAAAGTGTTTAATTACGAACATTGAGTTATTCGATTCTTTTAAATAACTTACTTCATTACTGTTGTTGTAGATATTTTTGAAAACGCCCATTCCATAATCGGATGCAAAATATATGGATTGGTCTTTTGGGTCGAAAGTAAGCTGTTTAATCGTTTTGTATTTCTTAAAATCATCTAACCCAATTTCATCAACCTGATAATTGTTGATGGTTAGCACGTCGATTACAGCATCATCGGTGCCCAGCCATAAGCGGTTTTTTCCATCTTTGGTGATGCTTTTGATTACATTGCTGCTCAGGCCAGATTCTGCATCAATAATCGATAATCGGTTATTCGCATTAGGAAGCATGTAAATTCCCTGGTTGGTAGCAAACCACATGTTCTGGTTATTGTCTTTGATGACCTGATTAACCGAAATGTCCTGAAGATATTGCACTGTTTTACCGCTTTTATTGAGCGCAAAGGCTCCATTAGCATTTGATAACCAAACTTCTTTGGTTATAATATCGTAATAAAAATATCCCGACATGTTCTTGATCAGATTCTGTGGAATGGAGATGAGATCGTTGATGCTTCCATGCCTATATTGTTTTAATCCTCCATTATCTAAATAAAATAAAGATCTGTGGCTGCTATTCACAGCAGTCATGTAAGAAAGGGGCTGCACTTTTGACCTGATCATGGAAAAAGTTTTTCCATTAAATTCCTGAACACTTAAGTCGCTATATGCGAATATTTTACCCTGCTCATCCTCGTGGATAAAGGCATTGATAAATTTATCATTCTGATTTGGAGAAATGTATTTTTTGATGGTTTTTCCATCCCAGCAAACAATCAGGTTGGCGTTTGTTCCAAGCCAGATCCGCCCTGATTTATCTACTAAAAAGGAAACAATTACTGTATTAAAGTTTAGCTTTTTTAGCAATTCATCGTTATCCTGGTTGTAAAACTTTCCTTCTTTTAAATAGCTCAACTGGCCGTTCAATGCAAAAAACCATAGCCGCCCCTCTTTATCTTCTTTCATCTGAAGGATCTGGGTATCTGGAAGTCCATCTTCTATGGTGAAATTCTGAAAATTTGTTCCGTCAAAACGGCTTAATCCATTATCTGTGGCAATCCAGATAAAACCCTTTTTATCCTGTAAAATGTAATAACAGTTATTGCTGGCTAAACCATTTTTGGAAGTATAATGTGGAAGATAGGTAGTTTGAGCAGGTAGCGTTTTCGGCGTACTAAATAAAATAATCCCAAATAAAAAAGCAATAAACGAGCGTCCAAAGTTTAACTTCAGAATTCCCTTTGCAGCAAATAAAACTGCTTTTATGCGTCGTTTAATGGTCACTGTTTGCTTTGGTAAATAACTTTATTTTTTCAAAAAAATCGCTTGCCCGTCTTCTCGAAATGTTGATACTTTCGCCGTTTTTCAGGAAAACCTGTAGTCCATTTTTAGAATTATATTCCTTTAAGTGGTTGAGATTAATGATACTTGATTTGTGTATCCTGGCAAACTGATCGGTTGGCAGAAGTTCCTCAAACTCCCTTAAAACTTTAGAAACGGTTATTTTTTCATGGTTATTTAAGTGCACAATAGAATAATTACTATCTGCTTCAATGTAGATAATATCATCAATATCAATCATTTTAAAACCCTGACCATGAGGAAGGGTGAGTTTCCTGATTTCTGATCTAGAGCTTAAACTGGAAGCCAGATTATTAATTCTTTCATCATTTTCATTTTGGCTCTTAAATAATTTGATGTGTTGGAAAACTTTGTCTACAGCTATTTTAAGTTCATCAATATCAATTGGCTTTAACAAGTAATCGAGCGCATTTGCCTTTATTGCTTTTAGCGCATATTGATCGTAAGCCGTTGTAAATATAACGGCAGCATTGTGTTTTTGCGCATCGGGAATCAATTCAAAGCCATTGCCTCCGGGCATGGCAATATCCAGAAAGATCAAATCAATGGGATGATGTGCTAAAATATCTTTTGCCTCGGCTACAGATCTTGCAATACCGGTAATTTCTACCTGCGGGCAGTTCTGTTGCAGTAAAAAAAATAACGATGAGCGGGCAAACTCCTCATCATCAACAATAATGGCCTTTAATGTTGTCATAGCTATAGGTTGGTGAATGTATTAAAATGGTCTTATAAAAAAAAATGCAAAGCGAAAAAACCAGTGTGCAAATTGTCACGTATGTATCATCAAACGAATTCAAAACCATTAAACATAGATGACTATGAAAAACAATGAACTAGAAACAAAAAATGAACTTCAGGAAAAAAGTTTGTTTGACAAAACTGTAGGCAGAAGATCTTTTCTTCAGTATGCAGGCGCAGGTGCAGCCGGCATTGCTTTGGTAGCCGCTGGTTGTAAAAAAGATCGCGGTTATGAAGATCCAACAATGAACGGAGGTGTTACATTGGATTTTAAAAATGATATAGGTGTATTGAATTACGCTTATGCCCTGGAGCAATTAGAAGCTGCATTTTATATTCAGGTGGCTAATAGTAATACCCAATTTACAGGATCTAATGCTGCGGCAAAAAAAGCATATTTTCAGGATATTCAGTTTCACGAGATTGCACATAGAGAGTTTTTTAAAGCAGCTCTAACTACATCTGCAATTGGCAGTTTACAGGTAGATTTCTCATCAATTGATTTTACCAGCGAATCAAGCGTTTTAGGTGCCGCTATGGCTTTCGAAGATTTAGGTGTTGCTGCTTACAATGGTGCTGGCCCAAGACTTAAAGATGGCAATTTTTTATTATTAGCAGGTAAAATTGTTTCAGTTGAGGCCCGTCATGCCGCTTATGTTAGAGATCTCATCTCAAATGGTTCATTTGCGGATCTTAACAGTCTTGCTTCATTGGGTGCCAATAATTCAGCTGGATTAGATGCAGCTTTAACGCCAGATAAAGTGTTAGCCATTGCTGGAAAATATGTTAAAACCAAAATTAGTGTAATCAATCTTTAAAATTTTAAATTAGAAATCATGAATATCGTAAATATATTAGAAGAAATTGAAAAAGTTGATGGTGAGGTTTATGAGCGTTTAAACCCTAGAAGAGCTGCAATGAAAAGCTTTTTCAACATGGGCAAAAAAATCTCTTTAGCTGCTATGCCGCTAGCCCTGGGTTCAATGTTTCAAAAAGCGTACGGACAAACAGCTTTACCTACCGCGGTTGTTGAAGTATTAAACTTTGCTTTATCGTTAGAGTATTTGGAATACCATTTTTATAATCACTGCATTGTAGGCAAAACTGCGGGATCATCAGTAACAGATGTTACTTTTAATTTTCCTAATGCAGCCAGCCAAGCGGCCATCACTACCATCCGTGATCATGAAAAAGCACACGTTGATTTATTGATAGGAGCTTTAGGAAGTTCGGCTCGTGCACCTATTGCATACGCAGATACCGATTTCAGGGCAGGTGGCGCATTTGCTTCTGTATATTCTGATTATAATACTTTTTTAGCTGTAGCACAAGGTTTTGAAGATACTGGAGTTAGGGCGTACAAAGGTCAGGCAGGAAACTTATTAGTTAGTCCAGGTGTATTGCAAACCGCTTTACAGATCCACTCGGTTGAGGCACGCCATGCCTCACATATCCGTCAGATGCGTACTGCAGCGGCAAATGGTTCAGCTGTTTACAAACCATGGGTTAGTCTTGGCGCTTCAGGGCAGGCAAATGATTCTGGAGTTGCTGCTGTTGATGCAGTATATGCTGGTGAAGATTTAACTGTACAAGCTGGTGCAAACATCGTGGGTATAGGTGGCAATGCAGGCATAACCAAAGCTGCAGCGGTAGAAAGTTTTGATGAGCCTTTGGATAAAGCGAGTGTAGTTACCATTGCCAACTTATTTTTAAGGGACGGTAAAAAGTTATAGTAGATAGGCCAACATATTTACATTATTAATTAGGTAATGTTTAGTTTAAGGTAGGGAGGTAGAACTTGGTTTTACTTCCCTTTTTTGATCAGGATTTCTAGGATTTTATGATTTTGAGGATTGATGAGTAGAAGAATACATCTTACCTCATCCATCCCACATCATCCATTTTCCATCACCTAGTACGTAATCACCTGTTCTTCTAAATGATCTGGTAAATCCCTGTAGTTATATTTTTGTCCACGTAGTTGTGGTTCGAAACCAGCCGCTTTAATTGATTGCTGGATACCATTGGCAGTAAAGCGGTGTGGCGCACCAGCTGCCGATACTACATTTTCTTCAATCATGATCGATCCAAAATCATTTGCACCAGCATGTAAGCACAATTGCGCAGTGGTTTTTCCAACTGTTAACCAACTGGCCTGGATATTTTTGATGTTTGGCAACATGATGCGGCTCAAGGCAATCATACGGATATATTCATCCGCAGTTACAGTATTGCTGATGCCTCGGAGTCTTTTTAATAAAGTGCCATCATCCTGGAAAGGCCAGGGAATAAAGGCCAGAAATCCATTTGCACCGGCTGGTTTTTCACTCTGCACCTGACGGATCCATACCAGATGCTCAAAACGTTCTTCAATCGTTTCGACATGGCCGAACATCATGGTTGCGGAGGTAGTGATATCCAATTGGTGACAGGCGCGCATGACATCAAGCCATTCCTGTCCGCCGCATTTACCTTTAGAAATTAGACGCCTTACACGATCGTTTAAAATTTCAGCACCAGCACCTGGTAAAGAATCCATTCCAGCTTCCTTTAGCGCTTTTAATACCTCGGTATGTGTCATGCCTTCCAGCTTTGCTACATGTGCAATTTCGGGCGGACCTAAAGCATGAAGTTTTAAATCAGGATATAATTCTTTTAATTTTTTGAAAAGATCGGCATAAAAGGCTAGACCTAAGTCTGGGTGGTGGCCACCTTGCAATAACAATTGATCGCCTCCCAAACGGAAAGTCTCTTCAATCTTTACCTTATAGGTTTCAATATCAGTAATATAACTTTCATCATGCCCAGGCCTGCGAAAGAAATTACAGAATTTACAGTTGGCAATACAAACATTGGTGGTGTTTACATTACGGTCGATCTGCCAGGTTACTTTACCACTGGGTACTTGAATTTTTCTTAACTCATTGGCTACAAACATCAAAGATGCTGTATTGGCATGATGGTATAAATGTACACCTTCTTCAAGGCTTAAAAAATCAAAATGTAGCGCCCGTTGCAGTAAATCGGCTGTATTCATAAAGCAAAAATACTCGAAATAAGTATCACTATAATCACAGTTTTATAAAAAAAACAATACAACGTTAATTATTTTTAGTGGTATCGGCTTTACGTTTAAATAGGTTTAGCAAATCATTCCCTTGCTTTTTTATTTCTTCTAAACGCTTTTTAGTGCTGTCGTTAGCTTTTTTTAAACTTTCATTGGCCTTTATTACATTATTTTTAACAGTATTTTGACCAGTGGTAACCGCATCAGAAATTTGTTTAACCTTATTTTCACCAGTTGCGATGGCGCCCAAGACTTGTTTCACGTTTTTATCGGCGTTAACTTTACTACTATCTATAAACTTTCCGGCTGCTGCAGCCATCGTAGTAGTAGTATCATTAATTGGTTTACCCAAAGCAGTATTTGCTTTAGCAAGCAATTGCTCGTCCTCTGCTTTTACGATGCCCCCATTCGCAGTATAATAGGTTTTACTGTTTAAATAATTTGTTTTGGCAGTTTCTAACTGGATTTTTGCAGCTGCTATTCGTGTGGTATCCTTACTTGCTACAGCTGCATCATAATTTAACTGGGCATTGGTAAGTGCGAGGGCCGCAGTTTCATAAGATTTAGTAAAATCAATTTTTTCTTCCTTTTTTGTCGCTGTATTACAGGCTGCTAAGCTGAAAGTTAACAGGCAAATTATAATTATATTTTTCATGTTATTTTGAGGTTGTAAATTGGTCAACTATTTTCTTTAATGAACTTGTTTCTTGTTCTTCCGTGATGTTTCCACCGAGTCTTTCAATCTCTAAATTATTAATGCTTTTAGCAAATTCTAAATATTTCAAATACCGGTTAAGAATCTCAATTTTCGTTCCATTGTTGTTTTGTTCTGTATTGGCAAGGTTTTTAACAAAGGTTTCCATGTTATCTATGCAAACAATGTAGGCTTGAAAAGCATTTGGCGTAAAGTAGTCGTTAACCAAATTATTTGTGGCAAGTTGTGGGTATAACTTAGGCAGTTCAACTGGTGTTTTCTTTAAAGTTTCGGTTAAGTTCAATCCAGAATTTGAAGTATTTAAATACATTCCCTTAGTTTTCATCTGGCAATTTTCTATAGCCAAATTGGTTGTATTTAGTAGCTTAATTAAGTTGTTCTTTTTGTCGATATTATCTAAAAAAGTATTTACAGATAAGGCAATAAATAATCCTGTAAAAGTGGAAATTAGCGAGATAATAAAACTAAACGTATCATTGTTGTTTTTACGCCATTGGCTATCTCTTCTGAAATTGAGTAAAAAAAGACTTGTTGCCACTAAAATAAGTGATATTACAATATAGGTGAGCATATTACTTTGGTTTAATTTTTTTATAAAAGTATATAATTAGACGTAATAAAGAAATTACAAAAGCTATCTGTATTATTTATAAAACATATAAAAAATAATAATCAGTTTGCTGTTTAAGTAATTAAACAATTTAGCAATTCAACAATTCATTTATCTTTGTCACTTATGGTAGATTTTAATCGTTTTACACTGGCCAATGGGTTAAAGGTCTTAGTACATGAAGATGCTACAACCCCAATGGCAGTTTTAAATATTTTATATGATGTGGGTGCCCGTGATGAGGACCCGAACAAAACCGGTTTTGCACATTTATTTGAACACTTAATGTTCGGTGGGTCGGTTAATATTCCAAGTTACGATGAGCCTTTGCAAAGGGTAGGGGGCGAAAACAACGCTTTTACGAGTAATGATATTACCAATTATTACATCACCCTTCCAGCCGAGAACATCGAAACTGCGTTTTGGTTGGAAAGCGACCGGATGTTAAGTTTAGCTTTTTCGGAGAAAAGTTTAGATACACAAAGAAATGTTGTAAGCGAGGAATTTAAGCAACGTTACCTTAACCAGCCTTATGGCGATGTTTGGTTAAAATTGCGTCCTCTGGCTTATAAAAAGCATTCTTATCGTTGGGCCACCATCGGCAAAGAACTTTCACACATCGAAAATGCGACAATGGATGATGTAAAATCATTCTTCAAAAAACATTATACGCCGCACAATGCAATTTTGGTTGTTGGCGGAAATGTGAAAACAGCTGATGTGAAAAAACTGGCCGAAAAATGGTTCGAACCAATCCCTGCAGGTGAGAAATATAACCGAAATTTAATTCAGGAGGACCCGCAAACCGAAGCCAGAAAAGAAACAGTTAAGGCTAACGTACCTTTAAATGCGATTTATATGGCTTTTAAAATGCCAGGACGATTGAGTCAGGATTATTATGCCTTTGATTTATTGTCGGACATTTTATCACGTGGGCAGTCTTCGCGTTTGTACAATAGCCTGTTAAAAGAACAGCAACTTTTTAGCGATATCAATGCCTACATTTCGAGCAGTTTGGATCCGGGTTTATTTATAGTTGAAGGTAAACTGGTAGAAGGGGTAACGATAGAAGCTGCAGAAAAGGGCATCTGGGCAGAACTGGAGAAATTAAAAGCAGAACTGGTTTCTGAAACTGAATTAATCAAAGTAAAAAATAAGGTAGAATCAGTGCTTGTTTTTTCGGAGATGAGTTTGCTTGATAAAGCGATGAACCTGGCCTATTACGAACTACTGGGCGATGCGGATATCTTAAACCGGGAAACCGAAGAATTTTTAAAAGTGGAGGCGGAGGATATCAGAAGGATATCTAACGAAACTTTTAGCCATCAATCATCATCTACTTTATACTACTTAACCGAAGAAAATGCTTAACAGACAACAGGCGCCTGATTTTAAGCAGGTATCGACTATAAATTTTATCCAACCAGAAAAAAAAGTGCTGGATAATGGTATTCCCGTTTTTACCATTTATTCTGGTGAGCAGGATTTAGTACGTATCGAATTTATTTTCGAAAATGTAAACTGGAAACTCGAAAAACCATTACAGGCCATTGCGGTAAGCGCTTTGATCAACAATGGGACGAATAAATTAACTTCAAAGGAAATAGCTGAGCAAATTGATTTTTATGGGGCGTTTTTTCAAACGGAATACGTTCAGGACCAATCATCTGTTACACTTTATACACTAAATAAACACCTAAAGTCGGTTTTGCCGATCGTAAAAGATGTTTTATCAGAAAGTCAGTTTCCACAACATGAACTTGATATCTATATCCAGAATCAGAAGCAGAAGCTACAGGTTAACCTAAAGAAAAATGATATCCTTTCAAGAAAGGAATTTGCCCATGCTTTGTTTGGCGATACTGCTTATGGTGTAAACATCCAGGCGGAACATTATGATGCCTTAAAGCGTGAAGATCTGGTTGATTATTTTAAGGCAGCTTATGCCCCGAATAATTGTACTATAGTGATATCAGGTAAGTTTGAGGAAGCTGGGTTCAATCTTTTAAATGATGTTTTTGGCCGCAATTGGGAAAAAAGTAATGCGGTAAGAAATAATTTCAATTTTACTGTCACTGAAAAAAAGGTAGTTTATACTGAAAAACCAGATGCATTACAATCAGCTATCCGAATAGGGCAATTGGCTATAAACCGTAAACATGAGGATTTTTGTGGACTTCAGATTCTAAATACGATTTTAGGTGGGTATTTTGGTTCGCGTTTAATGAACAACATCCGCGAAGATAAAGGTTACACCTACGGAATTGGTTCTGGCATTTCTTCGCTGCAGCAGGCAGGTTATCTATTTATTGCTACCGAAGTGGGTGCTGATGTATGTTCGGATGCACTAACTGAGATTTATAAAGAAATCGATATATTGAAAAATGAACCGGTAGGAGCAGAAGAACTGGACCTGGTTAGGAACTATATGCTTGGATCGATGTTAGGCAGTTTGGAGAATGTTTTTTCGCATGCCGATAAATTCAAGAATATTTATTTTTCGGGACTGGATTATGATTATTATACCAAATATATAGAAAAAGTGAAGACCATTTCTTCAGCAGAATTGCTGGCATTGGCCAATAAATACCTTACTACAGAAAATTTTACAGAAGTAGTGATTGGGAAGAAGTAATATTTCCATTATCGTCATCTCGACTGAAACGCAGTGAAATGGAGAAATCTATTCTGATAGATTTCTCGACTTCGTTGCACTACGCTCGAAATGACGACTTTACGGTTTATTCTATTATTTCAATAATCTATCTATACTGGCAAAGATAAGCGGTCTGCACAGCCGATTTTACTTTAAAAGAAGCATTGGCTGGCACTTCGAATAAGCTTCCTGCAGTTATGCTTATCCATTCGGCAGCATCTGGTAAAAGTACTTCCAACCCGCCTCTACAACATGCATAATTTCTTTTTGAGCAGTACCAAAGGTATATTCTCCCGGATTGATGATACCAACGGTCGATTTTCCTTTAGTAGTTTCATAGCCTAACGATTTAACGTTGCCATCAAAATATTGGTTTTCAGTAATCATATGCTAATTTATAAAGTTTTATTTAAAACAGCTTTTGTTTATCAGCCCTGATAAAATCTTTTTGTAAAACTCTACATATTCACCATGTTTTTCTGGCGGGTACTTTAGTTGTTCATGGTTTGTGTGCGGCTATAAACATTAACACCAAATTTCGCTGTATATGATCCAAATTCGTAACTAATCGTGCTGTCTTTTGGGATAAACTCTGCTTGGTATCCTTTTGGTAGGATGTAATTAATTTCATCGTCATCATTATGTCCAGATGGAACACCAAAGTATGTTTTCTTCCTTCTACTTTAAGTGGGACGCTCGCGGCGATTAACCTGGTTGACTACCAAAAATAACATTCTTCGGATTATTTTAAAATAATTTTCAGTTAACAAGTTTGATTTTTACGGGGGTATAGGCAGGAGTAAAGAAAAAAACTTTTGTAAAGAAATGTAGTAGAGAAATTGTCAGCTAAGCTCAATATTTAAGCATTTTTATCTTTATTCTTTTATTTTCGGGCTATTTTCGTATCTTTGCCTGGCAAATAATAAATCCTAATTTATTTGCTATGCAACTCGATTCCACTAAATTTATTGCCACAGGTTTAACGTACGATGATGTACTATTAGTGCCCGCATATTCCGAAATTCTGCCCCGTGAAGTAAATACATCCACTTTTTTAACAAAAAAAATCAAACTTAATGTGCCATTGATTTCTGCCGCAATGGATACTGTAACAGAGGCTGAACTTGCCATTGCAATTGCACAAAATGGTGGTATAGGGATGCTGCACAAAAACATGACTATAGACAGACAAGCTGCTGAAGTACGTAAAGTAAAACGTTCTGAAAGCGGTATGATCCAGGATCCTGTTACACTATTAGAAACGGCTGTTGTAGCTGATGCTTTCAAAATTATGAAAGAGCACAGGATTGGCGGTATCCCGGTGGTAAGTAGCGACAATAAACTGGTTGGTATAATTACAAATAGGGATTTACGTTTCCAAAAAGATATGAAGAGGCCGATTTCTGAGGTAATGACTAAAGATAATTTAATCACTGCACCAGAGGGTACTACTTTAGTACAGGCTGAAGAGATTCTTCAGAATCACAAAATCGAGAAACTTCCGGTAGTAAGCAAAGATGGTTATCTAAGCGGTTTAATTACGTTTAAAGATATTTCGAAAGTAAAAAATTATCCTGTTGCATGTAAAGATGAGCGTGGTCGTTTACGTGTTGGCGCTGCCGTTGGCGTAACTGCCGATACCATTGAAAGGGTTGATGCTTTGGTTGCAGCCGGAGTTGATGTAATTACTATCGATACCGCTCATGGTCACTCAAAAGGGGTGGTTGATAAATTAAAAGAAGTAAAAGCTAAATATCCTGATTTGCAGGTTATTGTTGGTAATATTGCCACTGGTGCCGCTGCTAAATTCCTGGCCGATGCTGGTGCCGATGCTGTTAAAGTAGGTATAGGTCCGGGATCTATATGTACTACCAGGATTATTGCCGGTGTTGGTGTTCCACAGTTATATGCCGTTTATGAATGTGCTAAAGCATTAAAGGGTACCGGTGTACCGGTTATTGCTGATGGTGGTATTAAACATACTGGCGATATTGCTAAGGCAATTGCATCTGGTGCAAGTACGGTAATGGCAGGTTCGTTGTTTGCAGGAGTAGAGGAATCACCAGGAGAAACCATTATCTACGAAGGACGTAAATTTAAATCTTACCGTGGAATGGGATCGATCGAAGCCATGGAGCAAGGTTCTAAAGACCGTTATTTCCAGGATGTTGAAGATGATATCAAAAAATTGGTTCCTGAAGGTATTGTTGGTCGTGTGCCGTTCAAAGGCACTTTAGCAGAAGTAATGTACCAGTATATTGGTGGTTTACGTGCAAGTATGGGGTACTGTGGAGCAGCCAGTATTGAAGCTCTACAAGAAGCACAATTTGTACAGATTACTGCAGCAGGTATGCGCGAAAGTCATCCACACGATATTACGATCACTAAAGAAGCACCTAATTACACCAGATAAGGTATGGAGTAAAATATAATATTCAAATATTTTGAGAATAACAGGACGGGGCATCAGTTTACGATAGCCCCGTTTTTATTTGTTTAAACCTCGGAGGTTTTAAAATCTGCGAGATTTTTAGTTATCAGACTTTTATAGATTTTAAACCTAAAGGTTTATTTTATAAAAATCACAAAATAAAATTTGGCAGCTAATATTTTTTAATATATTTGTCGACTAAATCTATAGGTTTTATATGTTAATTATGAAAATAATTCAAAAAACGTACTCGTATCGCTGTTGTAGCTATGCTAAAGCAATAATTGGATACTTTCCAACGGGTCAATAATCAACAGCATTTAAACAAACTATCAACATAATCATGAACAAAAGTTTACTTTTTCTCTTTTCATTTTTACTTTCGGCAGGTTTCGCTTTTGCCCAAAGTCCCGTAACCGGTGTAATTAAAACAACCAATGGCACTACAATCCCAAATGCAACCGTAAAGGTACGGGGAACAAATCAAGCTGTAGTAGCCGATGGAAATGGTGCTTTCAGCATTAACGTAAAACAAGAAACACCATTTTACCTTCAGGTAAGTTCAGTAGGTTATAAACCACAAGATTTTCAGATACTAAAACTTCAGGATACACCAATAGAACTGGTTTTGGTAGAAAATGCACTATTAGATGAAATCGTGGTAACATCTAGAAGACGTTCGGAGGTTTTACAGGATGTGCCAATCCCGATTACTGTTATTGGAGGTCGTGCAGCAGAAAATGCAGGCGCTTTTAACGTTAACCGTTTGAAAGAATTGGTTCCTTCGGTTCAGCTATACGCTTCTAATGCCAGAAATACCACTTTAAATATCAGAGGTTTAGGTTCTACTTTTGGTTTAACCAATGATGGCATCGATCCTGGGGTAGGTTTTTATGTAGATGGTGTTTATCATGCCCGTCCGGCTGCTACCTCTACTGATTTTCTTGATATCGAACAGATCGAAATTTTGCGTGGTCCGCAAGGTACCTTATTTGGTAAAAATACAACCGCTGGTGCATTTAACATCACCACCAGTAAACCAACTTTAACACCCAGCGCAAAAATAGAATTAAGCGCAGGAAATTATAATTTTATCCAGGCAAAAACATCAGTTTCTGGCGCACTTGCAAAAGATCTTGCTGCAAAGATTTCGATTTCAGGTACACAGCGTGATGGTACCATCTGGAATACCAGAGAAGAACGGAGATACAGCGGACAAAATAATTTGGGCTTTAAAGGTCAGCTATATTATACCCCTTCAGAGAAATTACAGGTATTGTTAAGCGGTGATGTAAGCATTCAGCATCCGGCAGGTTATCCATTGGTCATTGCAGGTGTTACCACAACCGAAAGAAGCGCTTATCGCCAATATGCCAGGATTATTTCAGATTTAGGTTATCAACAGCCTAAGATTGATCCCTTTTCAAGGGAGATCAATACCAATACCCCTTGGCGTCACAACCAGTCAATCGGAGGAATATCATTAAATGTTGATTATAAGATCGGTAACGGAACACTTACTTCTACAACAGCCTGGAGATTCTGGAACTGGGATCCTACCAACGACAGGGATTTTTCTGAGGTAGCAGCGTTAACCAAATCACAGGGCAATTCGCGACACGATCAATACTCACAGGAAGTCAGATATGCGGGTAATATTACTGATAAATTAAGTGGTGTGGTTGGTGTCTACCTGTTGGGTCAGAATTTAAAAGGTTTGGCACAAACAGAAGAAGTAGGTAAAGATCAATGGAGATTTGTACAAACCAGCAATACCGGAAGTCAGGCTTTATATTCAACGCCAGGTTTATTGGATGGTTTTGGTATTAAAACCAACTCAATTATCAAGTCTTTAAGTGCTGCTGTTTTTGCGCAGGTTGATTGGGAAGTTTTCAAAAACCTGCACGTATTACCAGGTTTAAGGTATACTTATGATAAAAAAGATGTTGATTATGACAGGGTAACTTACGGCGGTTTACAAACAAACGATGCGGCATTATTAGCACTTAAAGCAGCTGTATATGCCAATCAGCAATTTACAACCAAGGTAGACAACAATAATTTATCGGGTAATTTCACCGTATCTTACCGTCCAACCCACAACTTAAATGTTTATGGAACTTTTTCAACCGCTTATAAACCGGTGGGTGTTAATGTAGGTGGTCTGCCTACCACTTCAACCGGAGCAGCCGACTTATCAGTAGCGGTGGTGAAACCGGAATACGTTCAACATTATGAGTTAGGTGCTAAAACAAAGCCGTTCAAAGGTGCTATTGTAAATATTAGTGCATTCAATACCGATATTAAAGATTATCAGACCAATGTACAGTCGCCACAGTTGGGCGTAAATAGAGGTTATTTATCAAATGCTGAAAAAGTAAGGGTAAAAGGATTGGAAATAGACGGTTCTTATCAGTTAGAGCGATTTTTAACTTTAAATGCGGCTTTGGCTTATCTTGATGGCAAATATGTAAAATTTACAAATGCCCCCCTTCCTTTGGAAGAAACCGGGCATACAGAACTGGTAAATGGTGTTGCTACCCAGGTGGCATTTAAAGATGCCTCAGGAGGTAGATTGCCAGGTATTTCGAAATGGAATATTTCGGGTGGTTCGGAACTGAGTACTTCAGGCAATCTAGCAACAAGAGAGGGTAGATATTTTATTGCTGGTGATGCCAGTTACCGTTCAGAATACTCTTCAAATCCTACGCCATCAAGTGTGCTAAATGTTAAAGGTTATGCCTTATTCAATGCAAGGTTGGGTTTCAAATCTGATAAATTCTCCTTATTTGTTTGGAGCAGAAACATTGCAAATAAAAACTATTACGAGCAATTACAGGCTGCTGCAGGCAACTCTGGTTTGTATGCAGGTGTACTGGGTGATCCAAGGACTTATGGAGCAACCATCCGTTATACATTCTAATATTCCTATTTAGATTAATTTTCTCTCTTATATTTGGTTAAAGGAGTGGTGTAATGCTGCTCCTTTTTTATTGAAACAAAAAACGTTTAATATTTTAAGTGTTTAAGATGTTTTGAAAAGCAAAGACAGGGTTTCATATTAAAGTCAGTCCTGCTTTCCGTTTCAAGTCCTCGCTGCGCTGTGGGCTTTCTCTTCAATCAGGTTTATATAGCAAAAACTGCTGGTTCTTAGGCAAAAAAAATGACAATCACTTTTACACTACATGCTGCTAAAAGTATTGTGCAGAATTAAAATTTATAGAAAGCCGATAAAATCTTAACTTCGGTAAATTTTAGACTAGATGAATAAGCTTAATTCGGTTTGTGTGTATTGTGGCTCAAACTTTAATGGCGATATACAATTACGCAATGCAATAAAACAGTTGGCAGAAACATTGGTAAAACAGCAGATTAAGTTGGTTTACGGTGGCGGTAGTGTAGGCGTGATGGGTGTTCTGGCTAACGATGTATTGGAACTTGGCGGTTTGGTTACCGGGATCATTCCACAGTTTTTACTGGATAAGGAAGTGGGACATAAAGGGGTAAGTGAAATGATCGTGACTGAAAATATGCACCAGAGAAAACAAAAAATGGCCGATTTAAGTGATGGATTTGTGATTTTACCAGGTGGTTTTGGTACACTCGAAGAATTTTTTGAAGTGCTTACCTGGTTGCAATTAGGCCTGCATAACAAACCTATTGGCGTTTTAAATGTAAATGGTTTTTACGATCCGCTGTTTGCTCAAATGGATATGATGGTGCAGAGCAGATTTTTAAAACCTGCCAACCGCGACCTGGTTTTTAACGAAGCAGATGCTGAAATTTTAATCAATAAGATGGATGACTTCTCTGCCATTCCGGATGAAGTGTGGTTTAGGGAAAGGAATTTGAGTTAACTGCGGTATAGCCAGTTGCTCATGGATCATAGTTTAGTGGTCAAAAGTTAATAGGGCGGTCGTGGGGAGTTTGACTATGAGCTGTAAGATCATGAACCATCAGCCAAAAAACATCTATATGCAAATGTCATTTAAAGGAAACTAAAAAACAATAATCAACTTTAAAAAGCAATTATCAATCCGCCATCCGCAAAACGTTGGCGCTTTAAAATATATTAAAAATGCAAATCATCACCTCCCACGCAGAATTTGAACAATACCTTGGCAAGGAATTAGGCGTTTCTTCATGGCACACTATTACTCAGGAGCAGATTAACAAATTTGCCGATGCTACATTAGACCATCAATGGATTCATGTTGATGAAGAGCGGGCACAAAACGAAGGACCATTTAAAGCAACCATTGCACACGGTTATTTAACCTTATCTCTAATTCCTTATTTATGGAAAGAAATAGTTGATATCCAGAACCTGAAAATGGAGATCAACTATGGTATTGAAAGTTTAAGGTTTGCACAAGCGGTTACCGTAAATAGTAAAGTAAGGTTAAAAGCTAAATTGGCTTCAATTATTAACCTACGTGGTGTAACCAAGGTAAATATGGCTATCGAAATGGAAATTGAAGATCAGAAAAAGCCTGCATTTAATGGAGAAGTAGTTTTCTTGTACCACTTTATCAATTAGTAATAATGCTGTAACGTATAGCTGGTTTTTAAAGTTTTTAATAAAATAATAATGCAAATGAAAAAGATCAGCACATTGCTTATTTTAATTTTAGTTATTCTGGTTATCCTTTCCTGTCATAAAAAGAAAGTAGAAAATGCAGCTGCCGATTCGTTTTTACCCATGCAGATCGGTAATTTATGGTATATGAATGCTCAATCTTATACCGAGATTAAAGACACCGTAAGGATCAACAAAAAACTTTTTTACCAATTTTATTCCCTGGTTGGTGGCGATGCAAGCAGCACGATATATATGCGGATCGATGAGCGGAATAGATTAGTAGAAAGCTACCCCAATAGCCCGGCTAAAACCTATATTCACGCTGATTTTAATGCCAAAATAGGAGAGAAGTTCTTTACCACAGGCGAAAAGGATGAAAATGATAATGAAGTAACTGTTGTTCAAAAATCAGATCAGGAAATGACCTTTTCGTTCGATCCCATTTATCATCCCAATTTAAAAGGGCATCCATCTGAAGTAAAATATATTAAAGGCAAAGGCTTGGCAGAAAAGTATCAGAAAATAAAGATTGACGGAGTTCTTTTTCAAAATTTGCCGCAATAATTAACTACAGAGATCGCGGAGTTTTTCACAGAAAATATAGAGGGTCATAATAAATTTTGTTGTCTTCTACGATTTTATTTGCATTCTTTATTATGAAAAGACTTTAAGCCAATTGCGGTAAAAAAGCAACGATACATAGAAAACCCAAATATTTTTCACCTAATTCTACGCTCTATGCGTTTTTTCTCTATGAGCTTTGTGATAAAAAAGTGTTCTTTGCGGTTAAACTTTTCCCCATAGACCAGAAACCGATTTGGTCAATGCTGTTTTTCTAAAATTAAATTTAAATTGCCTCCATGAATATCGAATTCAATAAAAACGAGGATGTCAATAAACAGTTGGTTTACGAACTGAAAACCAAACTCAAAAAGATCCATCTCGGTGGGGGCGAAAAGAATGCCGCTAAGCAAAAAGAAAAAGGAAAACTTTTGGCGCGAGAGCGTATTGCTTATTTAATTGATAAAGATTCTGACTTTTTAGAGGTCGGTGCCTTTACTGCAGATGGTATGTATGCCGCGCAGGGTGGATGTCCCTCTGCTGGAGTGGTATGTGGTATTGGCTATGTAAGTGGCAGACAATGTATGATTGTTGCTAACGATGCCACTGTGAAAGCTGGTGCCTGGTTCCCGATGACGGCTAAAAAGAACCTTCGCGCGCAGGAAATTGCTATGGAAAACCGCTTGCCGGTAATATACTTGGTTGATAGCGCTGGCGTATATCTGCCCATGCAAGATGAGATATTTCCCGATAAAGAACATTTTGGAAGGATGTTTCGCAATAATGCCATTATGTCGTCTGAAGGAATTGTACAGATTTCGGCCATTATGGGGGCTTGTGTAGCTGGTGGTGCTTATTTGCCCATTATGAGCGATGAAGCCATGATTGTTGATAAAACCGGTTCGGTTTTTTTAGCGGGCTCTTATCTTGTAAAATCCGCCATAGGAGAAGAAGTTGATAATGAAACGCTTGGTGGTGCCACTACACATTGCGAAATATCTGGCGTTACCGATTATAAACATCCTAACGATCAGGCCTGTTTAGATAGCATCAGAAACATCATGAGTATGTTGGGCGCACCGGCAAGTGCTGGTTTCGATCGGATTAAGCCCGTTAAACCCAAAGATAAAGAAGAAGAACTCTATGGAATACTCCCTGAAAACCGGGATAAACCTTACGAAATAATGGATATCATTAACCGTTTGGTTGATGGATCCGAGTTTGAAGAATATAAAAAAGGTTACGGACAAAGCATTGTTTGCGGTTTAGGCCGTATTGATGGCTGGGCGGTAGGTATTGTGGCCAACCAGCGTAAAGTGGTAAAATCGAAAAAGGGTGAAATGCAGTTTGGTGGGGTAATTTATTCGGATAGTGCCGATAAAGCTTCACGGTTTATCATGAACTGCAACCAGAAGAAAATTCCTTTGGTTTTTTTACAGGATGTTACCGGCTTTATGGTGGGCAGTCGGTCAGAACATGGTGGTATTATTAAAGACGGCGCTAAAATGGTTAATGCTGTTGCCAATTCTGTGGTACCCAAATTTACAATCGTACTGGGAAATTCTTATGGTGCAGGTAACTATGCCATGTGTGGCAAGGCTTACGACCCGAGGTTGATTTATGCCTGGCCATCTGCTAAAATTGCGGTGATGGGTGGCTCGCAGGCGGCAAAAACATTGTTGCAGATTCAGGAAGCCTCTTTAAAAGCAAAAGGAGAGGTAATTACACCAGAGAAAGAAGCCGAATTGTTAAAAGAAATTACCGATAAATACGATAGCCAAACTACGCCTTATTATGCGGCAGCCAGGCTTTGGGTAGATGGGATAATCGACCCTTTGGAAACCAGGAAAGTAATTTCTATGGGGATAGAAGCAGCTAACCAATCTCCGATTACCAGGAAGTTTAATGTAGGGGTGATACAAACTTAGTTGTTATTTATACTTTTACCACCTAAGCCACCTGAGTTTAGTACCATGCGCCAAACGCAATCCGCTTTTCGTCAAACGCTTTGCACCACGCTCCCTGCCCTCTGCTGTTAATAAGTAAACTATGTTGACAATGTAAACTTGTTAACAATTATTTAAAGCATTAAATTTGCGCTACGATTAATGAATTTCAAACATACTATATAATGTCACAAGAAAACGAGCACGTTCAGTGTTTAATTATAGGTTCAGGCCCTGCAGGTTATACAGCTGCAATTTATGCTGCCAGAGCTGATTTAAAACCAATAATGTATACCGGTATGCAAGCTGGCGGACAGCTTACACAAACTACTGATGTAGAAAATTTTCCAGGCTATCCTCAAGGAATTATGGGGCCAGAAATGATGGAAGATTTCCGCAAGCAGGCAGAGCGTTTTGGCACTGATATCCGTTTTGGTTATGTAAGTTCGGTAGACTTCTCTTCAACACCACATAAAGTAGTGGTTGACGAAATTAAAACGATTACAGCTGATACGGTAATTATTGCTACCGGGGCCACAGCTAAATGGTTAGGTTTGCCAAGTGAGCAGCAATACAATGGTTTTGGTGTTTCGGCATGTGCCGTGTGTGATGGTTTCTTTTTTAAAGGTCAGGATGTTGCCATTGTAGGCGCCGGGGATACTGCAGCTGAAGAAGCTACTTATTTAGCCAAACTTTGTAAAACGGTGCATCTATTGGTGCGTAGAGATGAGTTCAGGGCTTCCAAAGCTATGGTTAGCCGTGTATTGGCAACACCAAATATTGTGGTTCATTACAATACCGAAACGCAGGAAATTTTAGGTAACGGCAAAAATGTAACTGCAGTTAAAGTTTTAAACAACAAAACAGGTGTCGAATCTGATATCGCAGTTGAAGGTTTCTTCGTAGCTATCGGTCATAAGCCGAATACTGATATTTTTAAAGGCCAGTTGGATATGGACGAAACTGGTTATTTAACCACTAAACCAGGTTCTACCTTAACCAATATTGAAGGTGTTTTTGCCTGTGGCGATGTGCAGGATATGTATTACCGTCAGGCAGTGACCGCTGCAGGTTCTGGTTGTATGGCCGCGCTAGATGCTGAAAGGTATTTAGCTGCTAAGGAACATCCTGTGGAAGCATAGGAATATTTTAAAATTATTTTAAAAAGAGAAATCAGTAACGGTTTCTCTTTTTTTATATATGGCCATCATCTCGATCACGCCGATCGTTATCTCGAGAGAAATGCAACGTAGTCGGGAAATCTATTAAAGCAAATCTTATTTTATAAAACCTCATTTTTTTTTGGAAAGCAATTGCAGTAGTGCTTTTTAATGTTCGTCCTGCTTTTCATTATATTTTTTGCCCTTCGACTACGCTCAGGTGGCAAAAAATGCCATTTCAATCAGCTTTAAATACACAGTTTTCTGCTGCTATTAGGTGCTTAATAGCATGGTATGTAGTATAACTTTTATGCATGTTGCAACCCAAAATAGTATAACTGGCCTTGCCACCTAAACCAGATCAGAGCGGTATGCCAATTTCCTTCAAATTGGCAGAAGCGGGAGCGGGACCATCCTAACCCAAATGCTGCTGTACCTGATTTCCAAAAAAAATGGTCGTCATCTCTACTGAAACGAAATGAAGAGATCTGCTCGCTAGAAACTCCACGATATAGATTTAGCTTTGTTAAGCAATTGTGGTTCCCGGCTTTGTTGTATTCCACTCGACATGACGACCTCTTAATAATAAGATTTGTATGCCCTGTGTAGTGCAGTCAAACGGTTGTTCTGAATTGTAACAAAAATGTGGGATTTGTAATATCTCCATAATCTCTATCTTGGTTCAAATAATTAGTTTAAGCTATAAAACCAACACAAAAATGAACAAAGCATTATCGATTTTTATTGGAGTATTAATCAGTACCGCTGCATTTGCTCAGGGTGATCCCAATCTGGGCATTATACCTGCACCGGTAGCCATTACCAGGACCAATGGAAAATTTATATTAGATAAAACCACAGTTTTAGTTAATCAAAGCATCGACGGCGCAAAGATGGCTGATTTATTAAATGCTTTTATCGTTACCAAGGCAGGTTTTGCCTTAAGGGAAACTAAAATTACTCAACCTAACCAAAGGGCTATTGTTTTAACATCTGTTGGAGCAGATCAATTACCTGCAGAAGGTTATACCATTAAAGTTACACCAAAACAAGTTGTTTTAACAGGAAAGGGTGCAGGCCTGTTTTATGCCGTTCAATCGGTTATGCAGATGATGCCAGATAAAATTGCCGATAAAATTACCATCCCTGCCGTTAACATTAACGATTATCCACGTTTTGCCTACCGTGGAACGATGTTGGATGTAAGCCGCCATTTCTTCCCGATTTCTTTTATCAAAAAGTACATCGATCAATTGGCTTATTATAAAATCAATACTTTCCACTGGCATTTAACTGATGATCAGGGCTGGAGATTGGAGATAAAAAAATATCCAAAACTAATTGAGATTGGCTCTTCTCGTAACGGTACTATAATCGGAAATTACCCAGGTAACGGCAATTACCTTACTCCAGTTAAAGGTTACTATACGCAAGAGGAAGCCAAAGATATTGTTAAGTACGCTGCTGCTAAGTACATTACCGTAATACCCGAAATTGAATTGCCAGGACATGCGTCGGCAGCAATTGCAGCTTATCCGGAATTAAGCTGTTTTCCTGGCCGTGACACTTTTATCAGTGATAAAACACCGTGGGCTGGTAGCAGAAAAGGGAAGCAGGTACAACAAACCTGGGGCGTTTTTGATGATATTTTTGTACCCTCAGAAAATACTTTTACTTTCCTGAACAATATTCTGGATGAGGTAATTGCCATTTTTCCTTCAAAATACATCCATATTGGTGGCGATGAAGCACCTAAAACCTATTGGAAAGAATCGCCGTTTTGCCAGGCTTTAATGAAAGAGAAAGGTTTGAAAGATGAGCATGAATTACAGAGTTATTTTATTCAGACAATTGAAAAACATGTAAACGGCAAAGGGCGTTCTATTATTGGCTGGGATGAAATTTTAGAAGGTGGTTTGGCACCAAATGCCACGGTAATGAGCTGGAGGGGAGAAGATGGTGGAATTGCGGCTGCACAACAAAAACACGATGTGATTATGACTCCAGGTTCGATGGGCTTGTATATTGATCATAAACAATCTAACTCTCCTGATGAGCCGGTTACCATTGGTGGTTTTGCGCCTTATCAAAAAATATATGCTTATGATCCGATTCCTAAAGTATTAACTGCCGACGAAAGGAAATACATTAAAGGGGTACAGGCCAATATGTGGACGGAATATATTAAAACCCCTGAAAAAGCTGAAAATCATGCTTTTCCGAGGATATTGGCTTTATCGGAGATTGCCTGGTCGCCAGTTGAACGTAAGGATTTAAAGAACTTCTCAGAGCAGCGTTTACCGATACATTTGGCGCGTTTAGATAAAATGGGGATTAATTTTTGGGTGCCTACACCAATCGGACAAAGTGATAAAACTTTAACCGGTAGCGATTTTACCATCGATTTAAAAACACCTGTTGCGGGAGCTGAAATTTATTATTCAATTGATTTATCCCGCCCATCCGAAAATGCATTTTTATATACGTCGCCAATTAAAATTACCGTTCCACAAGGTGAGAAAAGGGTATTAAAAACTACCGTAATTGCCCCAAGTGGTAGAAGAAGTGTAGTTACCGAAACGGTTTTAAACAACGGAGCACCTGAGGTTAAAGCGGAAGCGAAGAAATAAAATTTATTGCTTTGATAAGCTAAAATACTTAATTTGGGAGCAACCAAAATGAACCCAAATAGAATGAAACTACAGAAATGTACACTACAGCACCTTTTGTTAATTACAGGGGTGCTGTTTTGTTTTGCATGTACCCAAGAAAAACCTAAAGAAATTAAAACCGAAACGGTTAAAGTAGAAAAGAATCCTTTCCGCTTTTATAAAGATATAGAAGTAAAACCAGGGTTAAATTTCGAAATTGTAAGCTGGGGAAAAGGAGTAGACTCTATCGGTGGGTATCAGATTTTAATGTCTGATTCAATCCGTAATAATTACCGTTCAGCAGCTGTTGATCGTAAAGGTATTATTACTGATGCCTGGAATATGGACCTGGATAATGATGGAAACCCTGAACTATACATTCAGTTGTTGAGCAAAAAAAATATTTCCGATCTCAATGTTTTTGAATACGCAAATGGTGATTTTAAGAAAATTGGCTTTCCTTCTTTAAATACCAATCAAAAGAAAGGTTATACTGGCAACGATAATTTTTTTATTAAAAATGGAGACCTGTTCCGATCTTTCTCTGTAAAAGATAGTACTAAAACGATTACCAAGACCTATCAATATAAATTAAACGGAAACAGTTTTTCTATAAGTGAAGTGAAGCCTCAAGAGAGGAAAGCTAAAAATTAATACGGTTTAGGGTAATAAGGCTTTGACCATGAAGGATCTTCATCTTGAGAAATTAGTTTTTGACAAAAAACATTGGCTGGATAACAGCTACATGCCGTACGTTATTCGCAACTTGATTGAGAATTGTAATGCAATAGGCTTTAAGATTCCCATCTGCGCGGGATTGACGACCACCATACTAATCATCATGCTGAACTTGTTTCAGATCTATTTATATCTAAGGACCCAGAAATGAATTCAGGATGACGAATTTTAATAAATAATGAACAACCAGAAATTTTCAATTATAGATCGTATTAAAAGCTTTAAATATGCCTTTAATGGCTTAAGACTATTTATTATTCACGACCATAATGGTAGGGTTCATCTGTTTGCAGCAATAATTGCGATCGGTTTATCTTTTTACCTCAAGATCTCGCATTTCGAGTGGATTGCTATTTTATCCGTTATTTCGGCTGTTTTTGTCGCCGAGATTTTAAATTCTGCTATCGAAAAACTGGCTGATGTAGTTTCTCCAGATTACCATCCAAAAATTAAAGTGGTAAAAGATTTAGCTGCTGCTGCGGTTTTAGTGGCGACATTCCTGGCAATAACTGTTGGTTTTATAGTCTTTGTTCCGAAATTATTTTTGTAGCTCGGCCATAGCAGTCCTTGATTCTTCAATCTTCTCCTGAATGATCTCGTCCCATCGGGCCTGCATTTTATGGTTACTGCCATGCTCGGTTTCTTCATCATAGTTACGTTGCATAGTATCGAAATAATTGCTGATCTGATTGGCAAGTTCAGATATTTGAGCTTTGTAGTTGTTTACAGAATAGTTTCTGTTTTTCAATACCCTTTCGGCTTCTAAAAGTAAAATGTATTGAATATCTGCATGTCCTTGCTCGTGATGTAAAAGACTGGCACTAATTTCGGGGTCTTTAATTTTATCCCACTTAACCCACGATCTGGTTTTATCTATACTTACATTATTTTTAAGCTTAATAGCAACGCGGTTGCGGTAAACAGTGCTTTCGTAACTATACTTCCATGTCATGGCAGTTAAAGCAAAAAATGGCGATCGCATATCGGCTTTTCCTTTAAAGTGTGTTTCCCAGCTCAATTGTACAGGTTGGGAAAAATCCTGCTTAAAAGCAAAAGTGCTGGGCAATGCCAGCAAAAATAAAAATAGTATTTTTTTCACTTGTGTAATTTTAGTTTCAACGGGGTTGAGGCTATCACGATTTATCCATTCCATTATAGAAGGGTAAACCATAATGGATTCATGTGTTGATTTTTACAATGAAAAAACCGTGCCTAAAATTATTCGTGGGTAGAAATCTGTCCGCTAATCCTTTCGAATTTCTCAATCAGCAGTGAAATTCTTTCTTTTTCGCGTTTAATAACAGCCTTTCGCAAAATAGTTGAGCAGAATAGTATCCATGAAAATGTTAATACAATTGCAGCTACTTTTTGAGGCATGCTCAAATGGGTTAAAATTTCAATGAAATAAAATATAATTCCCAATGATAATGCAATAGCGTAAAACCAATATAGCGAATTGTAAAGTTTGTACCGGTTTAATTGATATGTTTTTAAGTTATTCAGGTATTCGTGTGGATGAGCAGTAGCATCATTTTTAGCAATCAAACGGTGATCGCGATATAAAATGAGTGTGTATACACCAATAGCAACAATGGTAATACTAATACCTACATGGGTTGTCCACGATTCGAAGTGAAAAAATATCCATAATGCTGCAATGGCAATAAAGGATGCCAGCATACCTAAAATGTTCAAAGCAGATTTTAGCTTTAGTCCATTTACTTCTTTCTTCGCTTGTTGTAACATTTCATCAGCAGAAACTTTAACTTCTACCTCGTGCTTTTGCCACAATTCCTGTATTTGATCAAACGCTTGCATACTGGTTATATAGTTCTGTTAATTTTTGTTTAATACGGTGAATTTTTACCCTCAAATTGCCTTCGCTTATACCTGAGATATCGGCAATTTCATGATATGGTAACTCATCTAAAACCATGGTAATAATTAAACGATCATTTTCTTCCAGTTTAGAAATACAGGTATAAAGTAGGGCAACCTGTTCGTTTTTCTCAGAAAATTCTTCAATTTTATTCTCAATTATATTATCCGTCAATTCATCTTTTGCCTGACGTTTTTCTGATCGTAAATAAGTAAGGCAGGTATTTACGGCAATTCTGTAAATCCAGGTAGATATTAAAGATTTGTTTCTGAATTTATCCAGATTTTGCCAAACCTTCAAAAAAGTTTCCTGCAAAAGATCGTTTGCGGCGTCAGTATCGCCGGTATAACCGTAACATAAATGGAATATTTTTTTGGAATTCGAGTCGAAGATCTGCTTAAATAACTTGTCTTTTTGTTCCATTTAGAGGTTTGTCGTTATGTTTTAGATGTTGGTGCACTTTTTTTGTTACAAGAGAAATCGAAAATAATATATTTTTAATGCTCCTGATATCAAAATTTGTTACAAGCGGTAAATATCGTAGTTTTACCGAATTAAGTTGCCACAAACTTTTTTATTCATGAAGAAAAACAAACTCACGCTTTTTATTTTTATAGCGCTGATTGCAGGGATTGCACTGGGGTATATTTTAAACGTAAATTCCATCAATGTTTACAACCAGAATATCCTGAATGCCGATGCACAGGTTAAAAGTATAGAAGTAAACATTGCAAAATCGACCGATACCACGAGCGTGGTTTACAGCCAGCTTAAAGTAGATAAAAAAGCTGCTGTTAAAATCAAAAAAGAAAACGAGGTAATAAGGGAGAAAAAACTAGAATTTTTTACCCTGTTGAGCGATATTTTTCTGCGCTTGATTAAAATGATTGTTGCACCATTGGTATTTACTACCCTGGTTGTTGGTGTTGCTAAAGTGGGAGATATTAAAGCTGTTGGCCGTATTGGCGGTAAAACGCTGGGCTGGTTTTTAACCATGTCGTTAATGTCGCTCGTATTGGGAATGATTTTGGTAAATTTGTTTGAGCCTGGTAAGTACATGAAATTATCATTGCCCGATCATCTGGTTGACACCGGAATACAGAAAGCAGCCATGAGCGTTAAAGACTTTATAGCACACGTATTTCCAAAAAGTATTGCCGAATCGATGGCTAACAATGAAATTCTTCAAATTGTAGTTTTTTCATTATTCTTTGGCGTTGCAACAGCGGCAATTGGTCCCGCAGGAGCTGTAGTAATTAAGGCTTTTGATGCCATTGCACATGTGATCTTAAAAATGACTGGATATGTAATGAACTTTGCACCGTTAGCTGTTTTTGGCGCCATGACGGCCATCATAGCCAAACAGGGCTTAAGTGTACTAAATACCTATGCCATTTTTATTGGCGAGTTTTACTTTGGTTTAATCATTTTGTGGGGATTATTGATCTTCTTTGGATTCCTGATACTGAAAAAACGTATTTTTCGCTTGGTAAACGATATGAAAGAGCCTGCACTTCTGGCTTTTAGTACAGCAAGTAGCGAAGCAGCCTATCCAAAAACAATGATGCTATTAGAACGGTTCGGCTGTAAAGATAAAATTGTAAGTTTTGTTCTGCCATTGGGTTATTCGTTCAATTTAGATGGATCGATGATGTACATGACTTTTGCTTCTCTGTTTATCGCACAGGCCTATGGTATTCATTTGGGTTTTGAACAGCAAATTTCGATGTTGTTAATCCTGATGTTAACCAGTAAAGGTATTGCCGGTGTGCCAAGGGCTTCGTTGGTAGTTATTGCCGGTACCATTGCCAGTTTCAATATTCCCGAAGCAGGTTTAGCCTTATTAATCGGTATCGATCCGTTGTTGGATATGGGCCGTTCGGCAACCAATGTGGTGGGTAACAGTATTGCAACTGCTGTGGTTAGTAAATGGGAAGGGGAGCTTAAAGAGGGGGCTGAGTCTTAGGTACAGCGTCCGAAGTCAATAAAATTTCAATAATGCACTCATTAAATAATTCAGTAATTCGTTCATTCAATAAATAATATAAAGTGTCAAGCAGAGGAAAGAAAATATTTTTAGCCATTACCATCATCGTGCCGATGATCATTTATTGTTACATCTATTACAAACCAATTATTCAGAACGCCCCCTTTAGAAAAAACGATTTTGTATCAATGGAATATAAATGGGGGATAAATGATTCCTTAGAGAACCATTATAATTCTGCAACTGGCGATTACCAGTATGTTAATGGTGCCGATTCTATAATTAAGAAGAAAATCTTTTTAAAGAATGACGATATTCTTTACATGCATGGCAAAGCCAATGAAATTGGACTTTGGAATTTTCCAGATACTATTGGTAAGAAAAGCGAAAAATCGAGCAAAGTACCACGCTACGATTTGCTGTTTAAATACAAAGAAAAAACAAAGCATGTAGTGATTTATGGCGATTTTGATGGCAACCCCAAATTATTAGATGCAGCAGTACAGATGCGCAAAGTTATTGATCAAACCTTACTTGAGGCTGAAAAAAGAAGTGGGAAATAAGTGAGTTTGGAGTTGAGAGTTTTGCGTTTGGAGTTAATCAATCGATTCCCCTTGATTTCACCCTGAGCGGAGTCGAAGGGTACGTTAGTTTGGAGTCCAAAGTCGAGGAAGGAGATTACAATACATAAGGTCATCATTTCGAGCGGAGCGCGGCGCAGGCGAGAACCACGGATTGCTCAGCGAAGCTAAATCTGTCTGGATAAATTTCTCCATTTCACTACGTTCCATCCAATAGTTATTGGAGCGAGGCGACCATTCTATTGGAGTCTGTCAATGGTTGTGGAATAGAAGGGTACTTTAGTTTAAAGCTGGGCGTGGCTTCAGTTAACTGATTTAAACAATTAACCAGTTAACCAATTTTTTCTTAGGATGTTTTCGTATATTTACGATATATTCGTAATTATGGAAAAATTAACATTACAGGAAGAAGAAGCGATGCTGGCTGTTTGGCAGATTGGAAAAGGTTTTATCAAAGATTTTATGGATGTGCTCCCTGAACCTAAGCCACCTTATACTACCCTGGCATCAACAGTTAAGAACCTGGAACGTAAAGGCTACCTGGTAAGCGAACGTTTTGCCAATGCCAATCGCTATAGTGCCAAGGTTAAAGAAACAGAGTATAAAAAACGCTTTATGAGTGGTTTCGTAAATAATTATTTTCAAAGTTCGTATAAGGAACTGGTTGCTTTTTTCGCAAAAGATAAAAAAATCAGTGCCGAAGAACTTAAAGAGATTATAAATTTAATTGAGAACCCTGAAAAGTAAAAGGCTATGCCACATTTCTTTCTCATTTTATTGAAAATTAACCTGGTGCTGCTCTTGTTTTCGGCTACCTACTATTTGATATTGCGGAGGTTAACTTTCTACTCCATCAACAGAATGTTTCTGCTGTTTGGGATTCTGTTTTCTTCAGTTTACCCATTTATTAACCTCACCGAGTTCTTTGCTGCTCAAAAAGTGGTACCAGCCTTTGTTCCGCAATTCAATCAACAAGTTACTAAATTAGTACAACAGGATACCATTTCGGTATTCTGGCAGGTGTTAAGCTTATTTTTTTATGTAGGGGTGCTAGTAATGGCCTTAAGGTTATTAATACAATTTATCTCTCTTTACAGTATGCATAAAAATTCTTCACCCGATCGTCTGGCTGATTATAAGGTAAGGATATTGAATGATCAGGTGAGTCCTTTTAGTTTTTGGCAAACCATTTATATCAACCCTGCACTGCATAAAAAGCAGGATTTAAATAATATCCTCGAACACGAAAAAGTGCATGTAGAAGAGTGGCATACGTTAGATATTATCCTGGCTGAAATCTGCGTGGTTTTTTATTGGTTTAATCCGGGTGTTTGGCTAATGAAAAAAGCGGTAAGAGAAAATGTTGAGTTTATTACCGACGCCAAGATATTAAAAAAAGGAATAGATAGAAAAGCCTATCAATACAGTTTATTAGATGTTGGTACCTTAAAGCCATCTGTAACTATTGTCAATAATTTTAACCTATCTGATCTTAAGAAACGGATTAAAATGATGAATTCCAAACGTTCATCGAAGGTACATTTAACACGGTATTTATTTGTACTGCCAATATTGCTTTGCTTTACCCTAGCATTTACCATTGATAGAAAAGAGGTTAAAAAACATTTGGCGCCTTTGACCAAAATGGTGGATGAGGTTTTACCTGAAAAGGTGGCCGAAGTACAGGTGAAAACCAAAACTGTTTTAAAACCAAAAGCAAAAAAGAAAATATCTATCGATACATTGAAAGAACCTGATGCGGTTAATAAAATGACTTTCATTATCAAAAGCATTACCGATGGGGTAGATTCTTCACGTAAATCGGTTGAAGATGTTCTAAAAGGCTTGGGTAAAAAAGTAAGAATTATGAGTTTTAAAACGGACGGTGATTTTAAAGGCAAAACTTTTGTGCAGCACTTTGACTTTACAGATACGGTAAAATCGGATCATAAAAACATTGATGTAAAAGTTTTAACCAAAAGTGGAGGAGATTTGGAAGAACTGCCGATGCCCAGGAAAAAAGGAGTTGGATTTATGTATATTATAAAATCAACCGCCACAATCTCTGATGCAAAAGATGGAAGTCAACATCCAAATTCCAATGGAATAATGGTTGCAGAAAACACCTCTTATTTCCTGAACGGAAATAAGATTACTAAAGAAGAGCTTGATAAACTGAACCTTAATAAAGTCTCTGATATGAAAATTGATAGAAATAATCAGGCTATTCAGATTACTACAAAACCGTAATTCCCCACAGTTGCCATCATTTTGAGCGCAGCAGTCGATAGCCACGATTGCTTAGCGAACTAAATCTACTATTGATTTCTATCCTGAAGTCTCGGGACTGTGCTACAGGAGATAACTAATAGATGATTTGAATTTAATAAGATCGTCATTTCCACCGCAGTGGAGAAATCTTTGAACTTGCTTTAAAGCATCTCTAAAAGATCTCTCCATTTCGCCGCGCTTCCGTCGAGATAACGACTTTAGGGGATACTCCGTTTGCTCCTTGCAATGACACATCTATTTATTAAAAACTAAAAGTAGCTTTTAACATCGCCACTCTTCCCGGAATGTAATACGTTCCCGTGGTAAGTGAATTTGCTGAAAGGTAAACCGCATCAAAGCTTTTGATATTCGCCAGGTTGGTGATGCCAAATTCAAAATCTGTTTTCATTTTCAGGTACTTGTATTTGATATTCATATCCGCAAAGAGATATTTTAAATTGGGCTGTGTAGATTGATGTGTAAATAAATGTTCGGCCGATAAGTTTATATATACATTTTTAAAAGTGGTAATGGCAAGGGTAGACTGCTGCCTGAGCTGCTGAAAATTTGTTTTGATGGCGTCGGCCACCTTAGCCTTATTATCGGTAACCAAAAAAAATGCCAGGTAAGACCAATTGATAAAGTTGGTGAGTTTTGCTTCTATTCCCAGTTTGTAAGAAATGGTTTGTGCATTAAATGCAAAAAGTTCGTTATTCTGTAATTGATCATATTGGCTCTGCGAAAAACTAATGCCTCCACTTACTGTGCTTTTCAGCGCAAAAAGGTATTTGCTAGCGTTCGCATTAAAAAATAGGGTGCGGATGTGGTTGTTCAATGGCAATACAATCCTTTGCTGGATGTTGTTACCTAAACTGTATGAAGAAATGGTGTTCAGTTCGGCATCACTATAATTTGCAGTTAAATTTAAAAATAACATCTGCATGGCTTTTCTGAAGTTAAACCCTGCGCCAATGTTATGGATTTTCGATTCAGAAATAGGGGCATTGTTGGCAAAAAGAGAGCGATAGTTTTTTAACACTGTGCCCCGGTAAATATCATCTATTCCTCCTAAATCGTTCCGGAAGCTATAATTTGCTGTCACATAATTTTCAACGCTGGTTAGATACTTTATATTCAAAGAAGGGTTTAGAAACAATTTGTTCAGGCGCTTGTCCAGTTGATTGATGTCATCACTGTATTTAATCAGGTTGTAATTCAAAGGCAAGCTTAATCCAGCTTTTAATTTATCATTGATAAATTCGTAGGTGGCATCGGCGTATATCTTGGTTTTTAGCCAATCAAGGTCATTTACGGTATTGCCAGGTACGAGTTCGGTTTGCTGGTTGTTTTGTGTGCGGTAAAGTTCCGAATTGAGCTTTTGTTGCTGCACATTAAAACCTGCCTTATATGTTTGAACGAAATGGTTGTTTACAAAAGCAAAAGAAGCATAGTTATTGGTGTACCAGTTTGGTATTTTGATATACTGGTTTAAACCAAGATAACTGTTCCCATTGTTTAAAATATCAGCATTAAGACCAGGCATTATGTTTAAGTTTTCAGGCTGTGTAGTACGGTTTAAATAGGAGTACAGGTTGATTACATCTTCTGACTTTAATTTCTTACGGTAATTGAATTCGTTTGAAATATCGAGTGTTTCCTGCCGCAATACCTGATTGGCCGCCACATTATTGATTACAAAACCCGATGAAGTTTTAAAAGGTGCATAATCCAGCACAAAATTATTATTAAGGTAGTATTTGTCAGCATTTCCGTTGAGGTTAAATTGTGATCTTAATTTTTGCGGATTAATGGCATTGTTCTGCGATTCTGAATAACTGATGGTCTGGTCAGAAAGATAGGTCTGTGAAAATTTATTGTACTGCTGATTGCGCTGATCGTATAGGTACGAAAGATTTGCCCTTAACTGTAAATCCTGGTTAAATTTGTATAGATTATTTAAGTTAAGTAGTCCTGCCTTATTAAAAAGGTACCTGCTTTGCGGCAAGGAGGGCACTCCGGCGGCTCCGGTAGAAAGCAGGCCGCTCGGCCTGTCATTATCCAGCTTTTTTAAATAGTCTGATAAGTTATGCGAGGTAAGATCACTACCTGGATCATTGCCAATATTATTGCCTTTAATGTTATTGATGAATTTTAGCTTTTTATTGAATAGCATGGCTGTTAGGTTTTCATCAAAACGTGCAGGCGTACCCGCGCCAACAGTGGCATCGCCCATTACTTTAAGTTTAGCTTCATCTTTAAGCACCAGGTTAAGCGCTACATCATCGCTCATGTTGTTTTTGCGCATCATTTTAATCGGCTGATCATTCTGGATAACCTGTACCTTATCTACCGCGCCCTGTGGGATGCTTTTGGTGCCAATGTTATACTTATCATCCAAGAGGTTATCGCCATCCACATAAAGGTTAGAAATGGATTTTCCGTTATAACTGATCTTTCCATCTTCGGCGACTTCGATACCTGGCATTTTTTTGAGTACATCGCCAATGCTTCTGTCCTGTTTATCTGCGAAGTCAGATGGTCTGTAATTTAGGGTATCACCTTTTGCCATTAAAGCTGGACGGTTTTTTACGGTTACAGTTTCTAAAGCTGTTTCGCTGTTCTGCAAAACGAGGTCGTAGCTTTTGTTCACATCTGTAATCACCGCGCTCAATTTTTTATACCCAATGCTCGAGGCCTCTATTTTATAGCCATTAATCTGATCGTTTTTTATTGCAATGTTAAATTCGCCATTGCGGTTGGTTCTGGTAAAATTGATCGTGTTTCCCTCAGGATCTTTTAAACTTACATTAACAGATTCTATGCCTTTTCCATAGGCATCTTTAACCACACCTTTAATCGGTTTTTGGGCAAAAACTGAAAAAGCTACCAGCAAGAGCCAGCAAGTTAAAACGAGCTTTCTCATTTTTTGTCTTCAATTTCAATCGGGTTGTTAATTTCGTCCTTTGCTGCTGTTGTACCGGCCTGGCGTGGTAATTGGTTGGTTTTGAACGAACCTTGCATACCGCTTGCGGCCATTTGTGCCTGCATAAAACCTTGCGGATCTTTATCTCGTGCAGCTTTAAGTTTATCCAGCTCCTTGCGGGTAGTTTTTATGGCATCAGTTGGCAACTTAATTTCGGCTCCAAGGTAGCTTGTGCTCACATCTATGCCTACAATTTTTACCGCACCTATACCGCCGCTCGGTGCTGCTATTTTAACTTCGCCATCCGAGTTAGATGCAGCATCCGTATCTTTTACCTGTTCAAGTCCGGCAAATTCAAATTTTACGTCTTTTTTATCGTCGTAAGCTTCTATAATTAAACCAGGTAAGCCATTTAATTTCCACGGACCACTTTGAAACGGAATTTCGGTCGCAAACCAGGCTGTCCAGTTGCGGCCTTTAAAATGCGCAGTTGCTTTTTGGCAGACAACCCCCGAAAAGCTCATCGTATCTTTCAATATTTTCCAGTCAATTGCTGTAGTGGGTTCTTCAATCAGGTAATTATTAAACAGGCGCTCTTTGGTAATCATTTTATGCTCATTTGCAAAAAAGAAATAGTCTTCCTGGGTAAGTGGGATTTTCATTTCGCTTTTAACTTCAATTTTTAAGTTGCCGTTGCCCGCTTGGTTCTTAATCTGTTCCTGTATCTGCTTTTGCATGTTCTGTGTCTGGTTCAGCTTATCGTAACTGGTGAAAACAGAGGCATTTTTACCGGTAACCAATAGCATGTTTTCTACTTTAGGTTTGTCCCTTTGGGTGGTATCTCTCACATGTGTAAAAGTATAACGCACCCTGGCCAGTGCTTTGTCTGGTTCTTGGGCTTTGGCTGAAAGTAAAATAGCTGTAGCCAAACAGGTATTTAAAATTCGTTTCATAATGTTGATATTAGTTTTCTATTTAATTTTCGTAAAACTACGAAATATTCGTAATAATAAAAACGCTTTAACATTTTTTAACGAAGAAAAGATGGGAGATGTGGAACGGATGATGGGTAATGGGAGGGTAACGTATTTTATTTGATAAGATACATAGACATATAAATTCTTTTCGATATGTCAATCCTGAGCGGAGTTGAAGGCCCCGCCATGAAGCTAATAGTACAGGGCATATTTTTACGAGCTGGAATGAGTGGTTCGGTGCTTTTGGCAACGTAGGCCCCCGCTTTGCGCTTTACTCCGTTTACACTCAGTATTCGCTGCAGTCGGGTTTAAGAACAACGGTTTCTGCACCTTGCAACCCTAAAATGAAATACAGATGTAGCCACCTTGCATCGATTGGAGCGATAACCTGCAGCCAAGAGGTACGAGGCAGCGAAGCGTATAAGCGTAAACGGGAAGAAACGGAGTGCTATGTACTGGCATTGCGCTTCAAGTGATATTATTATTTATTGGAGTCTAGTTGAGCGAAATAACGTTAGGAAATGAGTATTCAGTGGTTCTTGGCGGTGTTTAGTCCTGCTTTCGCTTATAGTCCTCGCTGCGCTCCGGGCTATTCCGCTCAATCCGGTTTAGAAACAGAGGTTTCTGCACCTTGCAACCCTGAAAATGAAATACAGATATAGCCACCTAGCCCCGGTTGGAGCGATACCCTGCAGCCACGAGGTACGAGGCAGCGAAGCGTATAAGCGTAAAACGGGAAGAAACATAGTGTTTTGTACAAATGCTGCGCTCGATATATAGGCAGTAGGGTGGGCTTAGCCTGGGGATCATTGAAACATGATATTCGAAAAATGCAATTAACAGCGTTGCCAAATTGATCTTGGAATCCTGAAATTTTGCAAATCCTGATCTAGTGAAAAATATTTTCGATATCTATTTGTGTGTTAATTGAATTTGTTCTATATTTGCACCTCGTTAAATAAAAATTAAAAAACTAATATTTAAACAATGTACGCAATAGTAAATATAGCAGGGCAGCAATTTAAAGTTGCTAAAG
>Ga0065714_10002258_pt1 | contig 36899 bp, 33 predicted proteins | sample MisRhiReplicate2_FD_59101 | JGI IMG/M metagenome (GOLD analysis project Ga0065714, IMG submission 59101) | Miscanthus rhizosphere microbial communities from Kellogg Biological Station, MSU, sample Rhizosphere Soil Replicate 2: eDNA_1 v2... | ecosystem: Host-associated > Plants > Roots >... | reverse complement strand
CGCGTAAACGTTGATACAGCGGCAGGCGGACATCACTGGAGAGAGATTTCATTGACCTTATTCACCTTGTTATCTAGTCATATATATGAATATGGACGAGAGTATTTGCTCAAGGTCGATTGCTTGTCAAGAATGCGCAGGTTAGCTGGCTGACGAATGGCCGGTGGCAACAGTGGCAAGCGGTAGCCGGACCTGCACCTCGAACCCCTCCTGCCGGTCTTTTGCCGGGGACAGCAGTTCGATTCGTCCATTGATCCCCTGCACAATCGTCTTGACGATCGCCAAGCCCAATCCCGACCCACTGGTTTCGCTCTGGCCGCGCACGAAACGTTCGGTCAGGTTCTGCAGGACGGCCACCGGCACCACCGGTCCGGCATTGATCACCCGCAGCAGTGCCTGGTCCGTGAGGGTGACTTCGATGGGTTGATCCATCGCACCGTACTTCAATGCGTTCTCGATCAGATTGCGCAACAGGATGCCGAAGGCGTCCGGGTCGACGGTCGAATACACATGGGTCTGGGCAGGAAGTTGCAGCGCGATCTGGCGGCTGCTGTTGTGCCGCCACTCATCCACCACGTGAGCCAACAATGGGACCAGGTCCTGGGGCGTTTGCGAGAGCAGTCCGCCCCCTTCAGCCTTGGCCAGTTGCATGAGTTTTTCCGATAACCGGGCCAATTCGCGCAAAGCGCTTTCGATCTTTTTCGCACGTAAACGCAACGGACCTTCAGGGGCCTCCTGGTATAGCCGCTGGACTTGCGCCAATGTCGCGGCCAAGGGTGTACGCAGCTCATGTGCGCTGTTGGCGGTGAAGCTGCGTTCGGCCTCCAGGGCCTTGCGCAAGCGCTCCAGCAGGCGGTTGACCGCATCCGCCAAGGGGTTGATTTCTGCCGGCAGGCGCGACACCTTGATCGGCGACAGATCACCCACGCCGCGGGCCTCTACGGCGTGACGATAGGCCAGCACGCTGCCCAGGCTCATGCGCACCAATAGCCAGGTCCCCAACAGGCTGATGGGGATCAGCGCCAATAATGGCCACAACAAGGCAAACAAGGCTTCTCGTGCGGCCCCACGACGATGGCGCAGCGGCTCGGCGACTTCGATGAATACCGTCTCGCGCAGCGCACTGGCGCCATACAGACGGTACTTTCCAGTCGTGGAGAAACCTTCAATCGGATGTTTGCTGAATACCTTCGGGTTGGCATCGTGGGACTGCATCAGGACCTTGCCCTCGGCATCGCGCACCAGATAACTCAAGTACTCCTTGTGCATCTTCAAAGTGGCAACCTGCTGCGCCTCGCCCGGGGTTTCCCGGTTGCTGATTTCCAGCACGGCCAGGGGCAGGATGCGTTGGGCGGTCTCTTCCAGTGCGCTGTCAAAGGCCTCGTTCAACTCATGTCGTACCCCGCGCCAGGTGCCGACTGTCGCCACCAGCCAGAGCAACGTCATGCCCAGCGTCAGGCCCAGGCCCAGACGTTTTTGCAGGCTGAAGGTCGTCTTCATGCCGACACCATCCGGTAACCCATGCCCCGCACGGTCTCGATCAGGTCGCGCCCGAGTTTCTTGCGCAATCGACTGATATAGACCTCGATCGTGTTGCTTTCGATTTCGGCACCGAAGGCGTACAGCCGATCTTCGAGTTGCCCCTTGGACAGCAGCGCGCCGGGACGCTGGATGAATGCCTCCAACAGCGCCCATTCCCGGGCCGTGAGNTCCACGGCCANGCCGGCCCGNTGCAACGTACGGGCCGTCATNTCGACGTGCAGCTCACCNAGCCTGATCTGGGGATTGGGGTTGCCGCTGTAACGACGAGCCACCGCAGCCACACGGGCCGACAGTTCAAACAGATCGAAGGGTTTGACCAGGTAATCGTCGGCGCCGGCATTGAGGCCGGCGATTCGATCAGATATCTGGTCCTGGGCCGTCAGGATGATCACCGCAGTCGCGTCACCTGCGCTGCGCCGCTGACGCAGGAAGTCCAGCCCTCGACCGTCCGGCAACATCAAGTCAAGCAGGATCAGGTCATAAGCGGTGGTGCTCACGCTGCTGCGTGCTTGGGCAAGGTTCTGCACCCAATCAACGGCATGGCCGTCATCGGCGATCTGCTCGCGCACCGCATCCCCCAACCGTGGCGAGTCCTCAACCAATAAAACCCGCATCGGGCAGCTCCTGTAATCGTGGTTTGCCGCACCTTAGCGGCCTTACCTGACGTGAATCTGAAGATTCAGCTGGCTGTCAGGAATGCACCGTAGGGTATGCCCACAACGAAGCCCCCGGCAGGAGACAGATCATGAAATCAGGTTTTATCGCCAGCACTGCGCTGATAAGTGTGCTGGCCAACGGTTACGCCTTGGCCGATGACGACTGCGGCGAACCGGTCAACGACTGGCAGCCACGGGAAACCCTGCGCCTGCAGGTGGAACAGCGGTACGGCTGGAAGGTGCAGCGCATCAAGGTCGACGACGGCTGCTACAAGCTCAAGGGCCTGGACCGCCAGGGCAATGTCATCGAGGCCCGCTACGCACCGGCGTCGCTGCACTTGCGCAAGCTCGAGATCTACTTCCGGGACGATGACGATGCCAGCGCTTACCTCGCCCCTGCCCCCGCACCGTGACATTTCGACGCGTTGATCCTGCCGTTCAGGTTGCTGTCAGCAAGCAGGTCCAGGCTCTCGCCCCAACGATCAAAAGGACAACCTCCATGAAAAAAATCATCGCTGCAACCTGCCTCGCCGGCGCCATCATCCTGCCGGGGCTGGCTCAGGCCCGTGAAGTAACTCTCACCACCCAGCTCAAGCGCTACAGCGGCAACGATGCGTACCTGGCGATCTACGTCACCGACGCCAGCGGCCAGTACCAGAAAACCCTCTGGGTGGCCGGCAAAAAGGCCAAGTACTACAAGCACCTGGCCGACTGGGCCCGTGGAAGCAAGCTGAACCCCAGCGAGTACGACGGCGTCAGCGGCGCCAGCGTTGGCAGCGGCGACACCCTCAAAGTCAGCGTCGAGCTGGCAGACACCCTGATCGATGCCGGGTATCAGATCCGTATCGATAGCGCCGTCGAGGATAAGCGTGATGCCCGCGCCGACGTCAGCGTGCCATTGACCCGCGAAGGCGCAGGCAAGCCGGCGGCCGGTAATACCTACGTCGAATCCTTTACTTACGATTTGTAGCACCTACCTGTTCGGAGGCCGAACATGCTTCGCCAGCTCCACTCCCTGCCCGGTCTGATCGCCGCCCTGTTGGTCATGCTCTTGGCCATCAGCGGCGCGACATTGTCTGTCGATCCGGCCCTTGAACGCCTGAACAACACGTCCACTGCGGCCGGGCAAGTCAATGTCGGCCAGTTGGCCGGACGCGTTGCCAGTCACTTTCCGGGCGTGGAGCAGATCCAGCGCACAGCGTCCGGGACCGTCATTGTCTACTTCAATCAGGACGGCCGGGTCGGGGCCGAAAAGGTCGACCCACTGACCGGGCGAGGCCTGGCCCCCTACGAACCCTCCGCTTTCTCACGCTGGATGAAAGACCTGCACCGCTCGCTGTTTCTTGACACGCCGGGCCACGGGGTGTCAGGCGTCGGCGCGCTGTTCATGCTGATGCTGTCGGTGTCCGGGGCGCTGTTGCTGGTCCGGCGGGTCGGCGGCTGGCGCAACCTGCTGCGGCCATTGCGGGGCGACTTCAGCCAGCGCTGGCACGCTGAGGTCGGTCGCTTAGCGTTGCTTGGGCTGCTGTTATCGGCACTGAGCGGGCTCTACATGTGCGCCACGACCTTCGACTTCATCGCCGATGGCAGTCAGAGCGAGCCTGCATTTCCCGACCACATCAGCGCAGGCTCGGCCTCGCCCGTGGCGAGCCTGCAAGCTTTGCAGGCCACCGATCTGACTGACCTGCGCGAGCTCGTCTATCCCAGCCCGAATAATCCGCAAGACGTGTTTTCCCTGCGCACGGCCCAGGGTGACGGCTACGTGGACCCGGTCAGCGGTGCCCTGTTGTCCTATCAAGCTCACGACTCGATGCGCAACGTCTACGAGTTGATCTATCAGTTGCACACCGGTGAAGGGCTCTGGTGGCTGGGCCTGTTGCTGGGCCTCTGTGCCCTCGGCGTGCCCGTGATGAGCATCACCGGCATCCTGATCTGGTGGCGTCGCCGCCAGGCCGGGCCGAATATCCGCCATAACAGCGCTGCGCAAACCGCCGACACCGTGATCCTGGTCGGCAGCGAAACCAACAGCACCTGGGGCTTTGCCAACACCTTGCATGAAGCCTTGCATCAAGCCGGCCACCGCGTTCACAGCGCGGCAATGAATCAATACGCCAACGACTACGGCAACGCTCAACGCGTGTTGATCCTCACCGCGACCCACGGTGACGGCAATGCCCCGGCCTCGGCTTCGCAGTTCCTGGCACGGCTGGCCGAAGCCGGCCTGAAACCTGGCCAGCCGTTTGCCGTGCTGGGTTTTGGCGACCGGCAGTTTGCGCAGTTCTGTCAGTTTGCCCATCAGGTACAGGAAGCCTTGTTGCAGGCCGGTGGCACGCCTTTGATTGGCCTGGAAACCATCAACCGCCAATCCTCCCAGGAGTTCGCTCGGTGGGGCCACGCCGTGGGTGAAGTGCTGGGGCATGACTTGACGCTGATCCACACCCCGCAGCCGCCCCGCACCGATCAACTGATCCTGGTCGAACGCATTGCCTATGGTGAACAGGTAGGCGCGCCCACCCACGTGCTGCGTTTCAAAGCCCCAGGGAAGTTACCGGCCTTTGAAGCCGGTGATCTGGTCGGCATCCTGCCCCCTGGCAACCCCCTCCCGCGGTTCTACTCGCTGGCCAGCAGTTCACAGGACGGCGTGCTGGAGATCTGCGTACGCAAACACAAAGGAGGTCTGTGCTCGTCATTCCTTCACAGCCTGGAGATCGGGGCGACCATCGACGCCTTTATCCAACCGAATCCACAATTTCGTCCCGCGTCGGGCGCCCATCCGGTGATCCTGATCGGTGCCGGTACCGGCATCGGCCCGCTGACCGGTTTTATCCGCAACAACAAGGCCCACCACCCCATGCACTTGTATTGGGGCGGGCGCAACCCGACCTCGGATTTCCTCTACGAAGCCGAGCTTAACCATTACTTGGCGGACCAGCGTCTCACCGCATTGCACGCAGCCTTTTCCCAGGTCATGGACCGTTCCTACGTGCAGGACCGGCTGATCAGCGACGCCCTGATGTTGCGTCGGCTGATCGAAAAAGGCGCCCAGGTACTGGTTTGCGGCGGTCGCGAGATGGCCAAGGGGGTGATGCTGGCCCTGGACGAAGTACTGGCACCGCTGAACCTGAATGTGCGGACCCTCAAGGCACAAGGACGCTATCGTGAAGACGTCTACTGAATTGCAACGCTACAGCCTGAGCGGCGAAACCATGGGCACGCGCTATACCGCCCTGTTCTATGCCGAAACCGAACTCGACACCCGCCCGATCAGTCGCAGCCTGGCGCACGCCGTGGGCCGGGTGGACCAGCAAATGTCGACCTGGAAAGCCGATTCGGACCTCAATCGCCTCAACAACGCACCGTTGCAGGAATGGATAGCGCTGCCCGAGGAACTGACCACGGTATTGTCTGCGGCGCTGCGCGTCAGCCGGCAATCGGGCGGCGCCTTCGATATCGCCGTTGGTGATCTGGTGGACGCCTGGGGCTTCGGTCCCGGCGAGCTGTCCGTCACCGAACCGGTGCCTGCGCCAACTCGACGCTCGACCAGTGCAGCGCTGGTCGTTGATTCACAACGCAACCTGGTGCGCAAACAGGCACCGCTTAACCTCAACTTGAACGGCATTGCCAAAGGTTTTGGTGTCGATGAGCTGGCCCGCTGCCTGGACAGGTTTGGCATCGCGCGCTACCTGGTAGGCATCGACGGCGAGATGCGTGCCCGCGACAACAAACCAGATGGGCAGCCCTGGGTCGTGGCCATGGAAAAGCCCCGCCGGGGCGTGCGTGAGGTCATGGGTGTGATGGAACTCAGCGACGCCGCCATCGCCACCTCCGGGGATTATCGACACTGGGTCGACGTCTGTGGGCAATCCTTCGCCCACACAATGAACCCGGCCACCGGCACCCCACTGTGCAACGCACTCGCAGCCGTCACGGTGGTGTCGACTTCATGCATGCTCGCCGACGCCTGGGCCACAGCGCTGATGGTACTGGGCGAAACCCAAGGCCCCCGCCTGGCACAAGAACGCGGGATGGACGCATTGTTCGTCATGCGCGACGGTTTGCAGCTCAAGGAAATATCCATAGTCGGCGGACAGTTGCAGCCTCAGGTTCAAACGCGCTGACGCCGACGCCCGGGTGTCGAGGTCTCCGGCCGTGAGGCAACACCTGTTCTAACGGCGCGAGCGATTGGATTTCACTCGATCATCGGCACCTTGGCTGCCCGTTGATAAGGCCCGTACTCGACCGGTACCCACTGGAAGTGCCCGCCCACTGCACTGATATGCCCTATCCCCGGAAACGGCAAATGCGCCGCTGTCACCCAGGTCCTGGTAGTGGCCGCGGCATTGAACACCTTGGCCCGGCTCTTGATTGCCTGTTGATTGTCGACATCAAAACGAATCGACACTTCAGGATGCTCGAACTGCACCGCCAGGTTATGCACCAGGTCCCCCATGAACAGAATGCTCTGGCCTTGGGAGGTAAACCGGTACGTGGTACTGCCGGGCGTATGCCCTGGCTCCAGCTCGGCGTCGACATCGGGCAGCGGCGACTGGCCGCTGGCGAAGGTCTTGAAGCGGCCGGCTGCCACATAAGGGGCGGTGGAATCCTGAGCGATCTTGAAGAATTCCCGGGCACCGGCCGGCGCCTTCGCCAGTGCCTGGGGATCGAGCCAGTAATCGGCTTCTGCCTTCGCGGCATAGACTGTAGCGTTGGCAAACAGCGGTTGCTGCTTGTCGTCGACCAGCCCGCACACGTGATCCAGGTGCAAATGAGTGAGCAAGATGGCATCGACCTGCTCCGGGCGATAACCGGCGGCCTGCATGTTCGCCGAGAGCATTCCAGCCGTGGCGCCGATACATTGGCCGGCACCGGTGTCCACCAGGATCAGTTGCTTACCGGTATTGACCAGAAAAGCGTTGAACGCGGTCTGCACCCCCGGCGTTTCAATCGAGCGACGGGCGAGCAAGGCGCGGATCTGGCTTTGGCTCAGGCCTTCGAGCAGCTTGGGCGACAGATCGTTGTAGCCATCGAACAGCGCCGTCACTTCGTAGTCGCCCACCGTCAAGCGGTAGTAACCGGGTACTTGAGTGCCCTGGAGCGGCGCCTGGGCCAGGGCGCCCAGCGATGTCAGCGCCAATGCCAGGCCCGCCCCGCGCAGTGTGCACGCCAGAGAATGCTTCATACCTTCACCTTGATCGAGTCAGAAGAACGGCCACTCATACACCAGCCGGAGAAGGTCATCATGCACTCGTCTCACACCGCAGAACTTGCAGGCATGTGCTGAGTGAGTACTGCGTCCGGTGCTGCACCTGAACGCAATTAACAACGTTTAACTCGCACGCTCGCGCCTCACACCCAAGAATGAAGCCCTCTGCCCAGACCTGTTTTCTCAAGCGGGAAGCTGGCCGTCCACCGTACGGTGCGCCCGGCATTTCCCACTGACACGGAGTTTTTGTCATGGCTCGTGCATCACACACCACCGTCAGGGCGGCCATCAAGCCAACGCGCAAAACCGGCACCGGGGGCCTGTCTCCCTGGCGCGAAAGCCTGGTCAAGAAAGTGATTCTCGACGGCCTTAGCGACACGCTGGAAATCACCGAACTGGCCAAGGCCTGCGCCCTGTCCCGCAGTCATTTTTCCCGAGCATTCAAATGCAGCACCGGCCAGTCCCCTCAAGCCTGGATCCGTAGCCAGCGCATCGCCCGGGCCAAGCAACTGATCCGGGAGACCGACTTGACCCTGACGCAAATCAGCCTGGAATGCGGGTTCTGCGACCAGGCGCACTTTTGTCACATCTTCACCCACTGCGAAGGCATCAATCCGTTTGCCTGGCGGTGTCGGGAACTGCGCGCTCAGCCGTACACACCTGGCTGCGCGTAGTACCGCCCCCTTCGCCCGCCCAATTTCACATGGAAATGAAGCATGTTGCCTGCACAACACCACTCAACCGTCACCCTGAAACCGCTCTGGCTGCTTGCCCTGCTCACCGGCAGCGCCGCACCGGCGATGGCAGCGCAGCTCGCGCAAAGCACGCCTGGCTTTCTCGACGGCGCGACGCTGGAAGTCCTCAGCCGCAACTTCTACCTCAACAATGACTATCGCACCCCGACACCGGCCGGCAAAAGCTACAAACAGGAATGGGCCCAGGGCTTCATCGCCTCGTTCGAGTCCGGCTTCACCCCCGGCACGATCGGCGTAGGCATCGATGCCCACGCGTTCCTGGGGTTGAAACTGGACGGCGGCAAGGGGCATTCCGGAACGGGATTGTTGCCGCTGGATGAGAACGGACGAAGCGAGGATCACTACTCCAGTGCGGGTGGCGCGCTGAAATTCAACACCTCACGCACCACCCTGGCGGTCGGCGAAATGACTGTGCAGAGCCCGGTATTCGACACCGCAGACAAGCGCCTGCAACCCGAATACGCCAGCGGCCTGCTGCTCTCCAGCCGCGAGGTCGAAGGGGTCGATCTGCAGGCGGGCCACTTCAGTGCGTTCAAGAATCAGGACGCCTCGACCAGCAAGGGTGACTTTTCCGGGTATGGGGCGACGACGCGCAACGGCGCCATCGACTTCATCGGCGCCGACCTGTTCACCGGCCAAGCCCTGGGCGGCGCGCTCTACGCCTCCGAACTGAGCGACACCTGGCGCCAGTACTATGCCAACCTGCATGCCACCCTTGGCGAACTGTTCCTTGACGGCAACCTGTATCACACCCGCGACTATGGCAAGGCCAACGCCGGGGCCATCGACACCACAGCTTATAGCCTGAGTGGCAAATACCGGCTCAATGCCCAGGCGTTCACCCTGGCCTATCAGAAAATCAACGGCGACACGCCCTTCGATTTCGTCGGCGGCGACTCCATCTACTTGGCCAACTCGATCAAATATGCCGACTTCAACGGCCCGGGTGAGCGCTCATGGCAAGCGCGCTACGACCTTGACCTGGGCACCTTGGGCGTCCCCGGCCTGAGCTTCATGGCCCGCTATGTGACTGGACGCGGGATAGACGGCAGCCATGCCCCCCAAGGCGGCGCCTACAACCTGTTCGATAGCGACACTGGCACTTACAGTCCGCAACAAGGCGCTGGCGGACGCCATTGGGAGCGCGACCTGGACCTGCATTACATCGTGCAGTCAGGCCCGGCCAAGGACCTGTCGCTGCAACTGTCCCATGTCACCCATCGCGCCAATAGCAGCCAGGGCGGCGATGACATCGACCGGCTGTATATCGTCATCCAGTACCCCCTCAAGCTGGGGCCGTTCTGACCCAGCCACAATGGATACCAATACTTTATCCGTCATGGCAGCTTCAACGGTTTAACCGCGACTGACCGAAGCCGGCCTGACGATCACTTCCCAATTCACCTTCAAGCCAGTCGAGCAGCGCGCTTACCTCAACCCGACCTTCCCCGCCCGGCCGGCTGAATACCGATATCGCATCAGGCAAAGGGACACTTTCTGCGCAAGGCCTCACCAACGCACCGCTCTCAAGCAGCCCTTGGGCGGTGCGCCGCCACCCCAATGCGATGCCATGCCCCTCGACCGCCGCCTGGAGCATCAAGGGGTAGCTATCGAACACCGACCCCTCGGAAGAATTGTCGAACGACTGCCCAAACGCCTGGAACCAGGCACCCCACTGCATCCAATGAGGCGGCGTAGCGTGATAGTGCAAAAGGGTGTGGGACTTCAGGTCACGGACTTGCAACGCTTTGTGGGTACGCAGGTAATGAGGACTGCATACGGGAAACACTTCATCAGCGGCGGTAAACATCAAGCCATGGACGCCGCTGGGCCGTCCCGTGCTTTGCAGGGCCACGTCAAAATGCTCATTGAACTCAGTCAGCGGCCCGGTGGATGTGGCCACCTGTATCTCGATTTCCGGGTATCGCTGGTGGAACGTCGAGAGCCGCGGCATCAACCAATAAAACGCTTCACATAATTGGCACAGCAAAACGACGCGGTTTTTACCTGGCGATTGACGAAGGCTGACAGCACTGGCACTGATACTTTGCAACGCGTTACTCACCACACGGCCCAACTCACGTCCTTGGGGGGTCAGGAAGACGGCGCGGTTACGACGGCAGAAAAGCTTCAGCCCCAAGTCCTCTTCGAGCCCACGGATCTGCCGACTGATCGCCGCTTGGGTGATGTGCAGTTCCTCGGCGGCCTTGGAAAAACTCTCCAGGCGCGCAGCCGCTTCGAAGGGCAACAAGCTGGCAAGCGGCGGCAATGATTTTCCAAGGGTATTCATAATCAGAGGTAATGCATCCGGGGCCGAGAACTCGTTTGTAGCATAGCTGCGACGCTGTGCAACATGAGTTCAATGCCTTAAGGATATGCATGAATGCCCAATGCCTACTCGAACACCCTCGCCGGCGTGAGCCTTGCCGTCGTCGCGACGCTGAGCTGGGCGTTGAATTTCATTGCGCCTTACGTCGTCGGTGCCTACACGATCCACGATCTGATGATCATACGGTTCCTGATCGCCGGGGCGCTGGGCGTGGCTGTCGTGGTGGGCTATCGAACCCAGCTCCGGCGTATGCGTCGCAGCCAACTGCTACTTGGCGCCAGCCTGGGGGTCATCGGGTATCTCGGCTACAGCAGTTGCATTGCCGCAGGCGTCATGTTTGCCGGGCCGGTACTGACCCCGGCGTTTATTGGCATGGTGCCGATCCTGCAGGCACTGCTCGGCAACGCCACCCACAAAACCCTCCCATGGCGAAGGCTGGCGATACCGCTGGTTTTTTTAACGGGAGGGCTATTGCTGTCGAACATCAGCAGTATCCAGCAGCCCCTGAGCGACGACGGTTCATGGTTGACGGGCGTGTTTTTCTCGATCGGTGCGGTGCTCTTGTGGATCGTATTCAGTTGGTTGAACCAGGGCGCCTTGGTCAACCTGTCGGCCAGCGCTTCGGGGGCCTGGACCGGCCTCATGATGGTCGGCGCAGGGATCGGCACCTTGTGCTTGTTACCAGCAGCGCAAGCGTTTGATCTTCTCAAGCTGCCAAGCCTGGGTTTCAGTGTTTCCCTGGCGGGACACCTGTATGCCTGGGGTCTTGTGATTGCGCTGATGTCGTCAGTCATCGGGGCCTGGGCGTGGAACGCGGCGTCCCGTCGCCTTCCCATGGTGCTTTCCGGGCAGTTGATATCCCTGGAATCACTATTTGCCACACTACTGGGCCTGTTGTTTCATCAGCGGCTGCCAACGCTTCTAGAAGCGTCCGGTCTTACTGGCGTGCTGGTGGGGGTGATGATGGCAGTTCGTATCATTCTGACGTCCACTGTTCCTGATAGAAATGCCTCCTTCATCCGCTGATTACTTGCGCTTGGCCTTATCGGTCATCCGAGTGGCGCGGATGCTTGCCTCCTCGGCAGTACGTTGCGCCTGCTCGGACATTATCTCGGCCTGCTCAGCCTTCCTGTAGGCCTCATCCGCCCTGAGCCTTGCCGTCGCGGCGTTATTCTCCGCCGACTCCAGTCGGGCATCCACTTCTTGGGCGAGCTTGTTACAGCACCCGGCAGTGGTCGCCAGAAAAATGCTCATCAATACGACAGGTAAGTATCTATTCAAGGCCATGGTTATTTCCTCGGTTAAGCGCAGCAGGAAAAACGGCTAACAACTGGCTCGAGTATCGGGCAACACCCCCGGTGCACTCTGATCTTTGTCAACTGCATGGCTCGTCCGACATCCACACCGTGGCTCACTTGAACCTAGTTGATTTAGCTCAATGTCTTTGCAGCCCTCAGGCGTAGAAAAAGCAAACCGGGGAGCCTGCGATCTCCCCGACCATTTATGCACGGCCTGTTCATCCGAGGCCTTTTATTGAGTCGAGGCCATGAAAAAAACCCACCAATGGAACCTGTCCTACTTCTTCATTGCACTGGCCGTGTTCAGCCTTGTGCAGTTCCTGTTTTTCGAACGCCCCGCGGTGCAGGTCATCCCCTATAGCCAGTTCCTACAGCTGTTGAGCAATCAGAAGGTCAGCGATTTACGCGTCGAAAAAGAACACATCAGCGGCAAATTGCAGGAACCGATTGAGGGTCACAATCTGTTCTCGACCGTACGGGTCGATCCGGCTCTGGCAACGGACCTCGCCCAATCAGGTGTCGGTTTTACAGGCATCAACGAAAACACTTTTTTGAACGGTTTGCTGGGCTGGTTGCTGCCCTTCGTGCTGATCATGGCGGTCTGGCACTTCCTGTTTCGCGGGTTGGCCGAGAAGCAGGGCCTGGGCGGGCTGATGAACATTGGCAAGTCCCGCGCCAAGGTGTTCGTCGAACGCGATACCGGGGTGACCTTTGCCGATGTCGCCGGCATCGACGAAGCCAAGGTCGAGTTGGTGGAAATTGTCTCCTTTCTCAAGGACAAGGCGAAATATGCGCGCCTGGGCGCACACATCCCCAAGGGAACGTTACTGGTCGGCCCGCCCGGCACCGGCAAGACCCTGGTCGCCAAGGCCATCGCCGGAGAAGCTGGCGTGCCCTTCTTCTCGATATCGGGGTCGGAATTCGTCGAGATGTTCGTCGGTGTTGGTGCCGCTCGCGTGCATGATTTGTTCGAACAGGCCCGGCAGGCAGCGCCGTGTATCATTTTTATCGATGAACTCGATGCGCTGGGCAAAATGCGCGGCGTTGGCGCCTTCGGGGGCAATGACGAGAAAGAACAAACCCTCAACCAATTGCTGTCAGAGCTCGATGGGTTCGACCCGCGTGAGGGTGTCGTGCTGCTCGCGGCGACCAACCGCCCCGAGGTACTGGACCCGGCGCTGTTGCGAGCCGGCCGGATCGACCGGCAGATCCTGATCGATCGCCCCGACCGTAAAGGCCGCCAGGCGATCCTCAAGGTCCACCTTCAGAAAATCGTCACCGGCCAGGACCTCGATAGCGAGCGTATCGCCGACATCACCACCGGTTTTACCGGAGCAGACCTGGCCAACCTGGTCAACGAGGCGGCCATCATCGCCACTCGACGCGGTGCCGAAACGGTGAGCCTCGACGATTTCACCGCGGCGGTGGAACGCATCGTTGCCGGGATCGAACGCAAGGGCAGCCTGCTGCACCCCGATGAACGCCAAGTGGTGGCCTACCACGAAATGGGCCATGCCCTGGCGGCCAGCAACCTGCCGGACATGGACCCGGTCCATAAGGTCTCGATCGTGCCGCGCGCCATTGGCTCGCTGGGCTATACCTTGCAGCGACCGACGGAAGATCATTTTCTTGTCAGCTACCAGATGCTCAAGGACCGCATGGTCGTCCTGATGGCGGGACGTGCCGCCGAATGCCTGGCCTATGGCCAAGTCTCGACCGGGGCCGCCGATGACCTGGCCCACGCCACGGATATCGCCCGCCAGTTGATCACCCGCTTTGGCATGAGCACGGAGCTTGGCCTGGCGGTGCTGGAACGCAAAAGTGCGAGCTACCTGGGCGAGCGCATGGAAATCGGTGACAAGGACTATTCGGAACAAACCGCCAGGGAAGTCGACCTGGCTATTCGCGCCTTGCTCGCTGAAGCCTATCAACGCGCCAGCACACTGCTGGAAAGCCATCGGGAAGACCTGGACACCGGGGCCCATCTGCTGGTGGAAAAGGAAACCCTGACACCTGAAGAGTTTGCCCCGCTCCTGCCGCTTAAACACGCTGCGCTGACCTTGCGACTGGTTTGACAGCGCCTGACCGTTGATCGATCTGTCACGGCGTGAACGAATCCAACGCCCCCTGTACGCACACCCACGACGCAATAGCGTCATCTGCAAGCCCCATAGTGAAGGTTTGCACCCCCATCCTTTGTACCCGTTCTGCGTCTATCGACAGTCGGTAACACTTTAGGCCGACAAAAAACAAGCGCAGCTGCATTGTTCTTCTATGCTTGCACCAGATAAAGGAAATTTTTCCATGAGCGAGCTTGAACCGCGACTTCTGCACGTGCATGCGCTCAAGACCGCTTGCTCGAACTGCAGCGTGCTCGAACTGTGCCTGCCCATCGGCCTGACGGGCGGTGAAGTCGAGCGCCTGGACACGCTGATCGCCCAGCGGGTCAAGGTCAAGAAAGGCGCAGCGCTGTATCGCACCGGCGACCCGCTGCGCTCGTTGTATGCCGTGAGGTTGGGCTTCTTCAAGACCAGCGTCCTTTCGGTAGACGGTCGCGAACAGGTCACCGGTTTCCAGATGCAAGGCGAAATGCTTGGCCTGGACGCTATCAGTACCGATCACTACGCCTGCAATGCCATTGCCCTGGAAGACAGCGAAGTCTGCCCGCTGCCTTTCAACCTCCTGGAAAAACTGGCCCACGATTTACCGTCGTTGCAGCACAACCTGAACAAACTCCTGAGCCAGGAAATCGTGCGCGACCACAGCATGCTGTTGATGCTCGGCAACATGAACGCCGACGAACGCCTGGCGGCGTTCCTATTGAACCTGTCCCAGCGGCTTAACATGCGCGGCTATTCCTCCAGGGAATTCGTGCTGCGCATGAGCCGCGAAGCCATCGGCTCCTACCTGGGCCTGCGCCTGGAAACCATCTGCCGGGGCATCGCCCACCTACGCCAGGAGGAACTGGTGGACATGCATGGGCGCAATGTCACCATTCTGGACTTGCCCGGCCTCAGGCAGAAGGTCGCCGGTTGCCATCGTCATTCCGAGCTGTAACGCCCGCCCTGCATGACATCTGATCTACATCAATACCCCCCAATGCCTACAGGTCGACATTAAGACTAGCGTTCGAACCTTTGTATCGACGAAGGTTACCGAACCTCCCGTCTCATGGAGGCTTTGATCATGGCAACGCACCTGCAAGGTACAAAACCGGTCATCCCGACCGTCACCCCCCACCCTTTGGCCGGCAGTTTGCGAAAGGTCGAGCCCCGGCGCCTGTCGCTGAGCCTGCTGATCGCCCTGGTCGTCGGTTCGATGATCGGCAGCGGCATCTTCAGCCTGCCCCAGAACATGGCAGCCAGCGCCGGTGCAGGGGCGATCCTGATCGGCTGGCTCATCACCGGCGTGGGCATGCTCTCGCTGGCCCTGGTCTACCAGACACTCTCCAACCGCCAACCGGAACTGGACAACGGTGTGTTCGCCTACGCCCGTGCCCTGGGCGGTGAATTCCTCGGTTTCAATTCGGCGTGGGGCTATTGGATCAGCGCCTGGATCGGCAACGTCAGCTACCTGGTGATTCTGTTCGCCGCGCTCAGTTACTTTTTCCCCGTGTTTGGCGAAGGCAATAACAAAGCCGCGATCCTCGGCGCGTCCGTGGTGCTGTGGGCGTTGCATTGGATGATCCTGCGCGGGATGCGCACCGCCGCCAAGGCCAACGCCCTGACCACGATCGCCAAGGTGGTGCCGTTGCTGTTGTTCATCGGGCTGGTCATTGCCGCTTTCTCCAAGGACACCTTCATGGTGGATTTCTGGGGTGCGCCGGCACTGGGCAGTACGCTGGACCAGGTCAAGAGCACCATGTTGGTGACGGTCTGGGTGTTCATCGGTATTGAAGGCGCCAACGTATTCTCCGCCCGGGCCGCCGAACGGGCCGATGTGGGCCGCGCCACCGTGATTGGCTTCGTCCTCACATTGTTGCTGCTGATCGCTGTTTCCCTATTGTCGTTGGGTGTCCTCAGACAGCCCGAACTGGCCGCGCTGAAGAACCCCTCCATGGCGGGTGTACTGGAAGCGGTGGCCGGGCCTTGGGGTGCGGTGCTGATCAGCATTGGCCTGATTGTGTCGGTGGGCGGCGCGTTGCTGGCCTGGACGCTGTTGGCAGCCGAATCGGTGTTCACGCCGGCCAAGGAAAAGGTCATGCCGCGCCTGCTGGCCACGGAAAACCAACATGGCGCACCGGCCAACGCGCTGTGGATCACCAACGGCTGCATTCAGCTGTTCCTGTTGCTGACCCTGTATTCGAGCGCCAGCTACCTGGCGCTGATTTCACTCGCCACCTCGATGATCCTGCTGCCGTACCTGTTCAGTGGCCTGTATGCACTGAAGATGACCTGGCAAGGCCAGACCTACGCCGGCCATCGCGGCCTGCAACTGCGCGACATGGCCATCGCTGTGGTCGCGACGGGCTATTGCGTCTGGCTGCTCTACGCTGCCGGCCCCCGGTACATGCTGCTCAGTGCCCTGCTCTATGCCCCCGGCTCGCTGATCTACCTGAGCGCCCAACGGGCCAGGACGGGCCGGGCCTTCAATGGGTTTGGCTGGGGCCTGCTGCTGGTGATCTGGGCGGCGGCGATTTTCGCCGGCTGGATGCTCTGGTCCGGCCAACTGTCTTTGTAGGTTCGCAAGCGTGCATTGACCCGTTCGGCGACGGTGCCTGGTCATCTGGCCAGGTACTCGCCCGGACATCACCAAAGAGGAAAATCAAATGTCCAATTCAGTGAAAAAAATGCCGGTCAAAACCGAAGAAAACGCGCCACATCCCGCCAAGACTGACCTCAGGCATCCATTTGAAAAGCTTCGCCAGCAGGTGGATCGCCTGTTCGATGACTTCAACCGGGGCACTGGGATTTCTCCATTCAGTCGCGGGTTGTTCGATGTCGAGCCCTTCTGGCGTCGCGAGTTCTCCACCAGCAGCCTGCCGGCCGTTGACATCAGCGAGAAGGAAAAGAGCTTTGAAATCACCGCCGAGCTGCCCGGCATGGATCAGAAAGACATCGAAATCCGCCTGGCCAACGGCAACCTGATCATCAAGGGGGAGAAAAAAGAAACCAGGGAAGAAAAGAAAAAGGGTTATCACCTGTCCGAGCGCCATTACGGTTCCTTCGAGCGCGTGTTCAACCTGCCAAAAGGCGTCGACAGCGACAAGATCGAAGCCCAGTTCAGCAAAGGCGTGCTGACGCTGACACTGCCAAAAAAACCCGAAGCACTGAAAGCGGAAAAGGTCGTGCCGATCAAGGCCGATTGATCGTTTTGAACCCTGCCCCTCGCCGGCCAACGACGAGGGGCTTTTTCATGCCTGCGCTTATTTCAGGCCGAATGCGTCGTTGAAGCGGCCGGCCCCTTCGCGAGCAGGCTCGCTCCCACACTGGGTCGTGGCGGGCACAGATCCGGCGGGCACAGAAAATCCTCTGTGGGAGCGAGCCTGCTCGCGAAGGCGGTGGGTCAGAGTTCGACGCTATCGCGGTACTCCGGGACCGACACCGACCAACCCAATTCATCGCAAATGCGGTGACGCAAGACATCGGACGCATTGGGTTCGCCATGCACGACATAGGTGTGCCGGGGTGGTGTCTTGAAGCCGCGCAGCCATTGCATGATTTCGTCGGCATCGGCATGGGCCGAGAGCGTTTGCATGGGCACCACTTCGGCGTTGATCGGCACATCCTTGCCATGGATGCGCACCGCAGGCTCGCCCGCCACAATCCTCGCACCTCGCGTACCGCCTGCCTGGAAACCGGGCATCAGCAAGGTGTTGATCGGGTTGGGCGCCAGGCTCTTGAGGTGGTGCAGCACGCGCCCGCCGGTGGCCATGCCACTGGCGGCGATGATCACCGCTGGGGTGCGTTGCAGGTCCAGCGCCATGGAGTCCTTGACCGAGCGCACCGGATGGGCGATGTGGCACATGCCTTCGCACTCTTCCCTGGAGAGACGATGCTCGTCGCCAAAGCGCTGGTACAACCGGGTGACGTCGATGGCCATGGGGCTGTTGAGGTAGATCGGGATATCGGGGATCGCCCGGCGTTGCTTCAGGCGATACAAGTGGTACATCAGCAATTGGGCACGACCAACCGTGAACGAGGGCACCAACGTGATGCCACGGCGCAGCGCGGTGCGAGTGATCACCTCTGCCAATTGGTCTTCCGGCGACTCGTGTGGGTGTCGACGGTCGCCATAGGTGGACTCCACCAGCAAGATATCCGCCTGCTCGACGACCTTCGGCGCGAACATCACCGGATCCTCGGGCCGCCCCAAGTCCCCGGAACACACCAGCGTCACCCCACCGGCCTGGACCTGTACCGTCGCGGCACCGAGAATGTGCCCGGCGCGACGCAGCAAGATGGTTATCCCCCGGGCGATCTCCACCGGATGTTCGAATGCAATCGGGCGCAGCAGTTTCAGCGCTCGCTCAGCGTGTTCACGGGTGTACAGCGGGAAGGCCGGCGCGTGCTTGGAGAAGCCCTTGCGGTTGGCGTATTCGGCTTCTTCTTCCTGCAGGCGGGCGCTGTCGCGCAGCAGGATCTTCACCAGCTCGCAGGTCGCCGGCGAGGCATAGATAGGGCCGCGATAGCCATTACGCACCAGCACCGGCAGATAACCGCTGTGGTCCAGGTGGGCATGGGTCAGTACGATCGCATCCAGGTCACGCATCGGCAGTTCGAAGGGATCCCAGTTGTGCAGGCGCAATTGTTTGTAGCCCTGGAACAGGCCGCAATCGATCAGGATGCGCTGATCGTCGTGTTCCAGCAGGTACTTGCTGCCGGTGACCGTACCGGCGGCCCCGAGAAATGTCATGCGCATGGCGGTGCTCCTGGACAATCGATAATAGGTCTATTGGTCCCATTGTTTGACCTCGTTGCCGTTGATCTTTGTCAACAGCTCAGCGGTCAAGTCCGATTCATCACACCGCCAGAACACTGCACGACACCTGGTAGAGGATGTGCTCGGTCGTGCTGCCCAGCAGCCCATACAGATCGTCGTGCTGGAATCGCCCCATGACGATCACGTCCACTTCATGCTCCAGGGCAAACTCACTCAGGGCCGAGACCGGATGCCCCAGCAGAAAATGCCTGCGCTCGGCCGGCACACCAAACAGGTTCGCCAGTTCCAGGAAGGTTTTTTCCAGGCTCCTGCGCAGTTCCTTGCTGAGCTGCGACAGCGACAGGCCGCCACCGCCGACATCCCCCAGATAGACTGACGACACCTCATAAGCGTGAACCAGATGCAGCTCGGCGTCGCACTGCAAGGCCAGCCCCATTGCCTGGCGGATGATCCGGTCGTTCAGCCCGCTGTTCTGGGCAAACGCACTGGAAGGGTCCACCGCCGCGACCACGGTGCGCGGCAGCGCATGACCGGTGGCCCCCACCAGGTACATCGGCACCGGGCAGTTGCGCAGCAGTTGCCAGTCCAGCGGGGTGAAAAATGCCCGCTTGAGCATGGGCTCGTGTTGTACCTGCTTGATCAGCAGATCCGGCTGGATCTGCGTAACGTGTTGCAGGATCTGCTTGCCCATCTTCTGGGCCCATTCCACCTCAGTGGTGACCCGCAGGCCACGGCGACGCATCTTGTCCGCCTCATCCTCCAACCAATGGCGATGATCCTGGAGATAGTTCTGCCGCGCCTCCTCACGGGGCCTCTCTTCAAGCAGCGAAAGAATGTCCAGCGAGGGAATCAAGGCGATGACATGCAAGTGCGCCCCGCTGGCCGCCGCCAGGGCCGCGGCGTGATGCAGGGCGGGCGAATGACGTTGTGCCGGGTTGAGGATCAGCAACAGGCGTTGGTACTGGCTCATGATGGGTCTCCAAAGTCGGGCTCGAACGCCACGGCGCAGCGTCGATGCCATGAGGCATGTTGGCCGTCATTGCGGCGTCGGCGCCCAGCGCCAATTCAAGACTTCGGGCATGTCCTGCCCATGCTCGATGAGGTACAGCTGATGCTTTTCCATGGTTGCCCAGTAGCGATCCCGAGCGCTGTCCACCAGCGGCTGCAAGCGTGGCACGCGCTGGATGACATCGAGCGCCAGTTGGTAGCGATCCAGGTGGTTGATGACCGCCATGTCGAACGGCGTAGTGGTGGCGCCCTCCTCCATGAAACCGCGGACATGGAAGTTATCGTGGTTGTGACGCTTGTAGATCAGCCGATGGATCAGCGACGGATAGCCGTGGAAGGCGAAAATCACTGGCTTGTCCACGGTAAACAACCCATCGAACTCGGCGTCCGGCAATCCGTGGGCATGCTGTTGCGGCGGTTGCAGGGCCAGCAGGTCGACGACATTGACCACTCGCACGCGCAGGTCTGGCACGTATTCACGCAGCAGCGTGACAGCGGCCAGGGTTTCCAAGGTTGGCACGTCACCGGCACAGGCCATCACCACGTCCGGGTCTTCGTCGTTGTTGCAGGCAAAGGCCCAGCGACCGATCCCGACCGAGCAGTGCCGAACGGCCGAATCGATGTCCAGCCACTGCCATTCCGGCTGTTTACCGGCCACGATCACATTGATGTAATCGCGGCTCTTGAGGCAGTGATCGGCAACGGACAACAGGCAATTGGCGTCTGCTGGCAGGTAGATACGCACCACGTCAGCGCTCTTGTTCGCCACAAGGTCGATGAACCCCGGGTCCTGATGGGAAAAGCCGTTGTGGTCCTGACGCCAGACATGGGACGTGAGCAGGTAATTGAGCGAAGCAATCGACGCGCGCCACGGGATCTGGGCGGCGGTCTTGAGCCATTTGGCATGCTGATTGAACATCGAATCGACGATGTGGATGAACGCCTCGTAACAGGAAAACAGCCCATGCCGGCCAGTCAGCAAATAGCCCTCCAACCAGCCTTCGCACACTTGCTCGCTGAGAATTTCCATCACCCGGCCGTCGCACGCCAGGTTCGTATCGCCCGCCTCCAGGGCCGCCATCCAGGTCTTGCCACTGACCTCGTACACCGCATCAAGGCGATTGGAGGCGGTTTCGTCGGGACCGAACAGGCGGAAATTGCCTGCCCGCAGGTTGTGCTTCATCACATCACGGACAAAACCACCCAACACCCGGGTGGCCTCTGCCTGCACGCTGCCGGGCGCGCTGAATTGCACGGCGTAATCGGTGAACCGAGGCAGTTCCAAGGGTTTGAGCAGCATGCCGCCATTGGCATGGGGATTGGCGCCCAGGCGCCGATGTCCCGTCGGCGCCAACGCGGCAATGTCCGGGAGCAACGCCCCGTTGTCGTCGAACAATTCCTGCGGACGGTAGCTCTGGAGCCATTGTTCCAGTTGCGTCAAATGCACGGGCAGCTCGAAGTGGCTAAGCGGCACCTGGTGGGCGCGCCAGGTGCCTTCAACCTGCTGGCCATCGACGAATTTCGGACCGGTCCAGCCCTTGGGCGTACGCAACACCAGCATCGGCCAGAGCTGGCGTTCCAGGGTACGTCCCGACGAATCCGCACGGGCCATGCGCTGGATTTCGCGAATCTTGAGCAACATGCCGTCCAGGGTCCTGGCCAACTGCTGGTGCACCGCTTGCGGATCGTCGCCTTCGACAAAATAAGGATCGTAGCCGTAGCCATACATCAGGGCCGACAGTTCGTCTTCACTGATGCGCGAAAGCAGCGTGGGGTTGGCGATCTTGAAACCGTTGAGATGAAGAATGGGCAGTACGGCGCCGTCACGCCTGGGGTTGAGGAATTTGTTGGAGTGCCAGCTTGCCGCCAACGTGCCGGTTTCGGCCTCACCATCGCCGATGACGCAAGCCACGATCAGGTCAGGGTTGTCGAACGCCGCGCCATAGGCATGGGCCAGGGAATAACCCAACTCTCCACCTTCATGGATGGAGCCGGGAATCTGCGCCGAGACATGGCTGGATAAGCCATAAGGCCAGGAAAACTGCCGGAACAGGCGCAGCATTCCGTTTTCGTTCTGCTCCACCGAGGGATAACACTGGGTGAAGCTGCCCTCCAGGTAACTCTGGGCGACGATGGCCGGGCCGCCATGACCGGGGCCGGTGATCAGGATCATGTTCAGGTCACGGGACTTGATCAGGCGATTGAGGTGCACGTAAATCAGATTCAGCCCCGGCGTCGTGCCCCAGTGTCCCAGCAGGCGCGGCTTGACGTGATCGCGCTGCAGCGGTTTGCGCAGCAACGGGTTGTCCTTGAGGTAGATCTGCCCCACAGCCAGGTAATTGGACGCACGCCAGTAGGCGTCAATGCCTTCCAGTTGGTCGGGGCTGAGAAAATCGCTCATCACGTCCTCCACAAAAAACAGGGTTGCCATGCCTGATTCTGGAACGCGGGAATAAGGGTGACTTGATTTACATCAGAACCAGGGACGCTAAGGTCATACAAGGTGCTTGCTCGATGCCCTGGCGCCGCTCACTGGCATGGCGAGCGCCCATTCACACAGGAGAATGCTCATGCGCGCCATGGTCCTGCACACGATTGGTCAACCCTTGCAACTGGAGGAACGTCCCCAACCGACGCCGGCCGCCGGGCAAATGCTGATCAAGGTGCAAGCCTGCGGTGTGTGCCGCACCGACTTGCATCTGTTCGACGGTGAACTGCCCCAGGCCCGGTTGCCTCGGGTGCCGGGCCACGAGATTGTCGGTGAGGTCACCGCCGTTGGCGCGCAAGTTGCCTCGGACTGGATCGGCCGACGGGTGGGCGTGCCCTGGCTGGGGTGGACGTGTGGCGTGTGTGAGTTCTGCCGCTCGGGCCGGGAAAACCTCTGCGACCAGGCGCTGTTCACCGGCTGCCAACTGGACGGTGGTTATGCCGACTACACCGTCGCCGACGCGCGGTTCTGCTTCCCTCTGCCCGATACACTGGAGGCCGCCGAAGCCGCACCCCTGCTGTGTGCAGGGCTGATCGGTTTCCGGGCCTTGCAGATGGCGCAGAACGCCCCTCACTTGGGCCTTTATGGCTTCGGCGCCGCTGCGCACCTGGCGATCCAGGTCGCCGTGGGCCGGGGCCAGCAAGTCTATGCCTTCACTCGCCCCGGTGATGACAGCGGCCAGGACTATGCCCGTTCGCTGGGCGCGACCTGGGCCGGAGCATCGGACCAGCTCCCGCCACATCTGCTCGACGCCAGCCTGATCTTCGCCCCCGTCGGCGAACTGGTGCCGCTGGCCTTGCAAGCCACCGCCAAAGGCGGTTGCGTGGTGTGCGCCGGCATTCACATGAGCGATATCCCCACCTTTCCCTATCGCCTGTTGTGGCAGGAGCGCAGCGTGCGTTCAGTAGCCAACCTGACCCGCGCGGACGGCGTGGCGTTTTTCGAGCAGATCCAGCGTACGCCCGTGCATTGCAACGTGACCTGCTACCCATTGGTCCAAGCCAACCAGGCCCTGGAGCGCCTGAGGAGCGGACAGGTCAACGGGGCTATCGTACTTATCCCTTGACCGCCAGCACACTGCCCGGCACCGAATACAAGGCGCGTTCTGTCGTGCTGCCAATCAAACGCTCAAGACCGGCGCGGTGCACAGTGCCCATCACCACCACGTCGGCCTCGAATTCGTCGATGAACTCACGGATGACCGGCACCGGCAGGCCAACGACAAAGTGCCGACGTTCCGCCGGTACGCCACAGCGCTCGGCCAGGCTGATAAACGCCGCATGCAGCGATTCGCGCAGGGCGTCGGCAAAGTCGTCATCCCAGGCACCGGCCAGCAACGAGGTTTCGCCATTGAAGGCCGGCGACAGGTCGCAGGCATACAGCAGATTCAACGAGGCGTCACATTGCCGGGCCAGCGCGTCGGCAGTCTGGACGATGTGCTCGTTCAAGGCATTGGCCTCGGGGTCCGAGGGGTCCACCGCCGCCACGACCCGGCGCGGCAAGCCGTGTACCGCCTGGTTGACCAGATGCACCGGCACCGGACAGTCGCGCAACAAATGACAGTCAAGGGGCGTGGCGAACACGCGCTTGAGCAAAGGTTCGAGGGTGACGTCCTTGATCAACAGGTCAGGTTGGAACTGCTCGACATAGCGCAGGATGTCCAGCAACGGATGGAGCGTCCACACCACGTGAGTCGTCACATCCAGGCCTTCCTCCTTGAGCAGCTCCGCCTCTTCTACCATCCAGCGACGGTAGTGGTGCAAATAGCGCTGCACACTCGCTTCGTCGGTTTTTTCACCCCACAAGTGGGTACGCGCCGGCGGCTGGACGAAAGCGCACAAATGCAGCGCCGCGCCGCTGGCCCGGGCCAGGGCACAGGCCCTGCGCATCGCTGCGGAGGGGTGCAGATCCGGTTCGACGATCAATAGCAGACGCTGGTATTGCCCCATCGCACACCTCCATCGGGCAGATCGACTCAGACCCGAAACCTTGCACCGGCCTTTTCCGGCGCGATCTTCAGCGTGCGCCCATCAAGGCCCCGGACGGTTTGATCTGAATCAAAGGCAGGGCAATCGATGGACGGATACGCGGGCACTGATCCAGATCAGAATCGATCGCCGTGGCGGGCGTAGAACAGTACCGAATGCGTAGCTATTTATCGCACCGCACGTGCACATCCGAGGGAGGATCGCACCATGCTTACTGTCAAAGACCACAACGAACGCGCCGCTGCCCTGTATGCCAGCATCAGTGGCAAACACTGGATCCAGGCACTCAAGGACGGCCGGCATGTCTTGATCCGCCCGCTCAGGGAGCAGGACCGCCAGCGCGAATACGACTTCATCATGCGCCTGTCACCGGAGTCCCGGCACATGCGCTTCCTGGCGCAGATCAATGAGCCAGGCGCGGCGCTGCTCGATCAATTGATGGATGTCGACTGCAAGACGCACATGGCCTACATCGCCCTGGTCCATGACAACGGCGAGTTGATCGAGATCGGGGTCAGCCGCTATTGCTCGACCCAGGAACACGAATGCGAGTGTGCAGTGACGGTCGCCGACCCTTGGCAACACCTGGGGCTGGGGACGTTATTGATGGAGCACCTGATCGACACCGCGCGTAAAAACGGCTACCGCCAGATGTACTCCGTGGACGCGGCCAGCAATGCCCCGATGCGGGACTTGGCCCATAGCCTGGGTTTTGAAACCCACAGCGATCCCGACGACACCCGGCAGGTCATCCACCGGCTCTACCTTTAGCTCCGGACGCCGCGCGAGGCCTTGGTATGGCCTCGCGCAGCGTTGCTCCAATCACACTTGCGGCTTGATCGCCAACACGCTGCAAGGCGCCCGTTGCAGCAGCAGCTCGGCGGTGGTGCCCAGGCGCTTGTCCAGGCCACGATGCTCCGTGGTGCCCATGACGATGACATCGATCTGGTGATCGCTGGCGAACGTGCAAATGCTGTTCAGCGGCGCCCCTTCGATGAAGTGGCGCTGCTGCGGTGCAACCCCATGCCGTTCGGCCAGGGACTCGAACACCTCATGCTGTGCCTGGCCCAACGCTTCATAGAGCCCGGTGGCCAGGGGCAGCGCACCAATGCCCATGTCCGAGGCGTAGACAGCCGTCCAATCGAAGGCGTGCAGCAACTCGACCTGGGCGTTGCATTGTTCCGCCAGTTTGACCGCGGCGTCGACGATCTGGTCGTTGAATACCAGGTCCTGATCCTCGCTGCGCAGCACGTCGACAATCGCCAGGATCCGCCGAGGCCGCGGGTTACGCGAATCCGTGACCAGATGCACTGGCACCGGGCAGTCACGCAGCAAGCGCCAGTCCAGGGGCGTGAAAAACACCCGCTTCATCGCCGGTTCCGGCTGCGCGTCCTTGATGATCAACGCCATCGGCATCTCCTTGACGTATTGCTGCAAGGCTTGGAAGGCATCCTTGCTCCAAACCACCTCGCAGGTCACCTCGACGCCGTGCCGGCGCGCCAGTTCGGCCTGTTGCCACAGCCAATGCCGGTGGGTTTCCAGATAACCCTCACGCGCTTGCTTGACCTGCTCCGGGGCGAACAGACCGGCCACCGAGAGCAACTCCAGGTAGTCGAACGCCACGATGTGCAGGGGCAGGTCCAGCGCCAGGGCCAACTCGGTGGCGCGGTCGAACGCCGGCGTACGGATCATGGCGTCAGGCGCCACTAGCAATAAACGTTGAGTCTGGGACATGGAACACCTCGGCACGTGGCGACAGCCACTTAAAGGATTGAAGGTTCCAGAATGAACATATGCCAGGGACGGGACTTGATCTTTATCAAACGGCCATCATTCAGGCTGACAAACTCGGGAGCAACAGCCCCACCCACATTGCCAGCGTTATCAGCACCTGGCCGGGAATTACATACGCGGCAAACCTCCGTCCGCCGCTGAGCCAGGCCACCACGCACTTGCTCAGGGAGTTGCTGCTAAACGCGATCAAGATCGGCACGGCGACGCCGTCGAAGGGCAACAACCCGCCCTTGGCCAGGGAAGCGATGGAGGCTGTCGAGGCGTGGGCGTCGAGCAACCCGCTGAAAATCGCGGTGACGGTCACCCCGGCCTGGCCAAACGCATCGAGCATTGCCGACGAGAGGACGGTGATAGCGGTCATCGCCAGGACCATCGTCACCGCCAGCTTGAGGCTGAAGGCACCGCCATGCTTGATGGGCTCATCGGCCCGCGCCCTTGGGCGGGGAAACATCAGCACGCCGGCGTAGAGCAATACCATCAGCATCCCGCACAACAGCGGGCCCCACATCCAACGCAACAGCGCGGGGTCCACGGCCGTGAGGATCAGGCCCATTTGAACCACCGTCGCCAGGTTGGATAACACTGCCGCGGCGCTCACCACCTTGAGATTGATCGGGTCTTTGGCCGCGATGCCACCCATGGTCGCGACCGTCACCGTGGCGGAGGCGAATCCAGAGGCAATCGCACTGAGAGCGTAGCCATAGCGGGTCCCCAGGGTTCGAACCGCGACATGCCCCAGTGCACCCACCGCCATCAGCATAACGGTGAGCGTGCACAGGTTGCGCAGGTTGATTGCGTCATAAGGTCCGAGGAAGCGATCCGGCGCCAGCGGGAGCACGACCAGCGCGGCGATCAACAGCACCAGGCCATCGCGCATCTCGGTAGCGGTCAACTGCTTGCGGGCAAAGTGGTGCAACGCCTGGCGGCTGGCGAGCAGCCCGGCCATCACCACCCCAATCGCGGTCGCCAGGCCCGGGGCGCTCGCACAGAGCGCGCCCAGTGCCAATACCGCGAACAAGGCCACCTCGCTGGTAATCCCGGGGTCCTTGTCGAGGTTTCGCCAATAGGCCACGGTCACCAAAGCGCCCAGGGCAAGGGTCATGCCCCCCAGTAACAGGGGGCCGCCCGCCTGGACCGCCAGGTAGCCGAGCACGGACGTGATGGCGAAGGTGCGCAAACCGGCGAAGTCGCGCCGGTCGCCCTCGCCTTTGCGTCGTTCGCGCTCAAGCCCCACCAGCAGGCCGATTCCCAGCGCGGCGGCGGCATTGGCGAAGGCCAGGGTTTCAGTCATGGTTACGGCTCCCTGGCACTGTCTGCGGTTGTCACTCAATCCAGCGGTCCGAGCCGGCTGCACTCGTGCCCTGGGGCGACTGATCATGCTCAAACATAGCGCGATTGCCTCGCCGTTGCCGCCTTCAATTCAACGCTTTGCAGCGTGTTTGATGCAAATCAAGTTAGCGAGCTCCATGGCGCTCATGATCAATGACAGACACCACGCCGCGCGAAACCTCGCCCGGCGCCAACAGGTCCTTGCCCGGGAGGTTTGTCATGTCTACGCAATCACGCTTGATGCTGGTCGTCTCGCCACTGATGGAACACAGCCCGGCGTTCGACCGGGCTGCCGCACTGGCCAAGGCCGAAGGCGCGGCGCTGCACATCGTCGCTTTTGACTACCTCGAAGGCCTGGCCACGGCCGGCCTGGTCAACGAGCAGGCGCTGGAGCAGATGCGCCTGGGCTACATCGAGCGCCATCGGCAGTGGCTGGAAGAACAGGCCAGGCCCCTGCGCAACCTCGGTATCGAGGTCACGACAGAAGTGACGTGGGTCGAGCGCCCCTTGCAGGAGATCCTGGTCCACCTCAAGGAAGCGCCTATGGATGCGCTGATCAAGTCGGTGGACCCCGAGTCGTGGTTTTCCCGACTGATGTTCACGCCGCTGGACGTGCATCTGCTGCGCGAATGCGAGGTTCCACTGCACTTCGTCAACAAGGTCACCCACGCCCGTCCGCGCAAGATCCTGGCGGCCATCGACCCGTTCCATCAGGACGGCCGCTACGAAGGCCTCAATGATCGGATCCTGAGCGAAGCGAACAAGCTGGCCACCAGCTGCGACGCGACGCTGGAAGTCATCTACGCCTATGACCTTTCGTCCATCACTGCCGCTGAATACGGCTTTGGCAACGGTTCGATGTTCTTCTCCTCGACCCTGGCCCGCCAGCTCTACGAGTCCCAGGGTGCGGCCTTCGATGCACTGGCCGAACGCAATGGCATCGCCCCGGACCAGCGACGCATGATCATGGGTGACCCGGCCAAGGTGCTGGCGAGCTACGCCGCGTCCCATGACATTGATGTCATCGTCATGGGGCGCGTGCGCTATGGCAGCCTGGACAAGCTGATCGGCAGCACCGTCGAAGGCCTGCTGTACAAGATGCCCTGCAGCCTGTGGGTGATTGCGCCGCAGCAAGTTGGCTGAGGCAGACCTGCGCAGATGGCCTGTAGAACAACCGCTCCGTACCCACAGGAACGCGGCTGATGAACCGACCGAGCAACATACCAGCGGCGCACCCGACAACGCCCTCGCAGGGCCTGGCCTGGTACACGTTGCCCGCCGAACAGGCGCTCAAACACCTTGGTGTCGATGAGCAAGCCGGGCTGGACATCGCCGAAGTCCAGGCCCGGCTTGAGCGTACGGGGTTCAACCGGTTGTCAGCGTCAACCCGGCGGCCAGCGTGGCGGCGATTTCTGCTGCAATTTCATAACATCCTGATTTATGTGCTGCTCGGTTCCGCTGCAATCACCGCAACGCTGCAACACCTGTGGGACACGGTGGTCATTCTCGCTGTCGTGGTGGCCAATGCGATCATTGGCTATGTCCAGGAAGGCAAGGCCGAACAGGCCATGGATGCCATCCGCAACATGCTGGCGCCCCGTGCAACGGTGATACGTGCCGGCGAACGCCTGGGCATCGCCGGCGAAGAACTGGTACCCGGCGATATCGTCTTGCTGGAGGCTGGCGACAAAGTCCCGGCGGATCTGCGCCTGCTGCATGCCAACCGGCTCCAGGTGCAGGAAGCCATCCTGACCGGAGAGTCCGCACCGGCTGAAAAAAATACCGAGCCGGTACGCATCGAAGCAGCCCTGGGTGATCGTGCCTGCATGGCCTTCAGTGGCACCCTGGTGACCTGCGGACAAGCAACAGGGGTCGTTGTCGCCACGGCAACCTCGACTGAAATCGGGCGCATCAGCAACCTGCTGTCGGCAGTGGAGCCACTGACAACACCCCTGATACAGCAAATGGATGTCTTCGCCCGCTGGCTGACGCTATTGATTTTGCTGATCGCCGGCCTGCTACTCGCTTATGGCCACTTTGTCGGGCATTACGTCTTCACCGAGATATTCATGGTCGTGGTGGGCATGTCGGTCGCGGCCATACCCGAGGGGTTGCCCGCCGTACTCACCATCACCCTGGCGGTGGGCGTGCGGGCGATGGCCCATCGCAACGCCATCGTTCGGCGCCTGCCGGCCATCGAAACCCTGGGCTCGGTATCAGTCATCTGCACGGACAAGACCGGCACCCTCACCCGTAACGAGATGATGGTGGCATCCGTCGTCACCAGTGACCTGACCTTCACGGTCGACGGTGTCGGCTACCAGCCTTCGGGCAACATGAACCTTGCCGATCAGTTGATCGATACCTCCCATCACCCGGTGCTGGCCGAACTGGGGCGCGCGACCAGCCTTTGCAATGACGCAAGCTTGAGGCAGCACGAAGACACCTGGAAAGTCGAAGGGGACCCCATGGAGGGCGCACTGCTGGTGTTTTGCGCCAAGGCCGGCATCAACGACGAGGAGGAACGCGGCACCTGGGCCCGCACCGATGCCATTCCGTTCGACGCCAAACACCGCTTCATGGCGACACTGCATCACAACCATGACCGGCAAGCGGCGATTTATGTCAAAGGCGCGCCGGAGCAGATTTTGACCATGTGCACGCGCCAACGTAGCAGCACAGGGGCAACAGCCCCGCTCGATGCCGACTATTGGCACGCGCAGGCCAATGCCATCGCCCGCAAAGGCCAACGCGTGCTGGCGCTCGCCGTCAGGTCCGTCCCACCCGAACACGCCATCCTGGAATTTGCCGATGTGCAAGGGACACTGACCTTGCTTGGCCTGGTAGGAATGATCGACCCGCCCCGCCCGGAAACGATCCAGGCGATCAAGCAATGCCAGGCGGCCGGCATTGTCGTGAAGATGATCACAGGGGACCACGCCGGCACCGCCTGCGCCATCGGTGATCAGATCGGCCTGGACAACCCCGACAAGGTACTGACTGGCAACGACCTGGACGCCATGAACGATGCCACCCTCAGGGAATCGCTCAAGCAAGTGAACATCTTCGCGCGCACCAGCCCCGAACATAAGCTGCGGCTGGTGACGTTGCTGCAACTCAACGGCATGACCGTGGCCATGACCGGCGACGGCGTCAACGACGCGCCAGCGCTCAAACGCGCAGATGCCGGCATCGCCATGGGCGGCAAAGGCAGTGAAGCGGCCAAGGAAGCCGCGGACCTGGTCCTGGCGGACGATAACTTCGCCTCCATCGTGGCCGCTGTGCGTGAAGGCAGGACGGTCTATGACAACATCAAGAAAGTCCTGAGCTGGACGTTACCCACCAATGCGGGCGAGACAATGACCCTGATTGTCGCGCTGCTGTTTGGCCTTACATTGCCAGTCACGGCGATACAGATCCTGTGGATCAACCTGATTACCGCCATCACGCTGGGTATCGCGCTGGCGTTCGAACCGACCGAAGACAACACCATGCGCAGGCCTCCGCGCTCACGACAGGAGCCGTTGATCAGCGGCGCACTGGTCTGGCATATGGTGCTCGTTTCCATTCTGTTCCTGTGCGGCGTCTACGGCATTTTTACCTATGCCCTGGACCGAGGCTACTCCGTCGAACTGGCTCGCACCCTGGCGGTGAACACCTTGGTCGTGATGGAAATTTTCCATCTGTTCTTTATCCGCAATCTCTACGGCACGTCGCTGACCTGGAAGGGCCTTCGAGGTACGAAGGTTGTGTGGGCGACCATCGCGGTGGTGACCGTCGCTCAGTTCGCCATCACCTACGCGCCGCCGCTGCAAACCGTGTTCGCGACCCAAGCGGTCCCCTTCAAGGACGGACTGCTGATCATCGCGGTGGGCATCGCGCTGTTCGCCATCATCGAAATTGAAAAACAGCTTCGACTGCGTTTAACCGAGTCCGATCGTCAACCGTGACGATCCCGCTCCCCCGCTCCACCAGCCTGCAAGGAACTGAACCATGAACGCACCCAGACTCGCCGCCCTCGCTCTGACCGCGGTGTTTTTCCCCACGCTGACCTTTGCCCAGCAAGCCACCGACGCCGCCAAGGCGCCCCAGTCGTCGATGAGCGTCGAGCAATTCGATCAGCAGATGGCGACGGCCCAGGAAAACCTGAAAAAAATGCAGGAACAGATGACCCAGATCCAGAACACCAGCGATCCGGCGCAACGCCAGAAACTCATGCAAGAACACCAGGCCTCGATGCGGCAAAGCATGCAGATGATGAATGGGATGATGGGGTGTTGCGGAGGTGGCATGATGGGCGGCCACATGAAGGGAAACGGCCCGATGATGGGTTGGAAACAAATGGGCAACCACTATTCCCAGATGACGCCCGAGCAGATGAAGCAGCACCAGTACATGATGGACAGGTACATGGGCATGCAACAGATGATGATGGAGCAGATGATGCAACAACAGCAAATGAGCCCGCCAGCTCGCTAGGCCGGCCTCCAGGACTGCCCCCACTCACCTGCCGCGTCGGCAGGTGAGTTTTTTGATCACCGTCCGGCCATCGCCGGGCTTCTCGTCAGGCCTCAGTGCAAGAACTTCAACCCGCCGGCAAGCGCAAGTGCCCCCAGGCAGGTCCAGCCCGAGAACATCCTTCGCCAGACAAGCCTGCGCGGAATGAACCCCACCCCTCTTACAAAGGCCACGCTCATGGCGATGAACAATGCCGTTGCCAGCGCATGGTCGGCTTTCCCATCCGGCGCCGTCATCAGTGGCGGGTAGAGCGTACAGGCCAACATGATCGTCACCGCGACGGCCAGGCTCAGCCGATGCAGCCGTGACGAGGGCTGCACGTCAGCGACATCCGGCGTCATGGCTGCGCCTCGTCACGGTCACTCATGGCTCGTCCTGCCTCGTTCTCACCCCACATTGCATTGAGTATCGCCAGCAGCAGTGCGAAACCGACTCCCAGCATCCAGGCGAAATACCACATATTGCTTTACTCCTCTGTCGACACTAGTACGCCGAATGTTCGTTGGCCTTGATCTGGGTGGCCGTGACCTTGCCGCGCATGACGCGATACGCCCAAGCGGTATAGATCACGATCAATGGCATGAAGAACAACGTGGCCCAGAACATGATGGCCAGGCTCAGGTGACTGGAAACACTGTCCCACACGGTCAGGCTTGCCGCTGGCATCGATGACGACGGCATGACAAAGGGGAACATCGATACCCCTGCCGTACTGATGACGCCCACCACCGCGAGCGAAGACGCAACGAACGCGCAAAGGGTACGGCGCCTCATCAGCAACAGCGCCGCACCGGCTGCGCCGGCCAGTCCAAGCGCGGGCAGCAGCCACAACCAAGGATAGCGACCATAGTTGGCCATCCAGGCCCCCGCCTCCCTCACGACCGACTTGCCGAGAATGTCAGGCAACCCGGCGGTATCCACGAGCGACGTGATGCGATACCCCTCGATCCATTGCAGCCAGATACCCGCTACGACGAACGAACACACCAGCACGATGGCAGCGCCTAACGCGCCTTTGATCGCCCGGGACTGAATCCCACCCTCGGTGCGATGGGCCAGGTACGTGCCCCCCTGCAGCGTAATCATGGCGCTGCTGACCAGGCCGGTCAGCAGCGCGAAAGGGTTGAGCAACTGCCAGAAGCTGCCGGTGTACGTTGACACCAGGTACTCATTGAAGTGGAACGGTACGCCCTGCAACAGGTTGCCAAATGCGATGCCGAACACCAGCGGCGGCACGGCCCCACCCACGAAAAGCCCCCAATCCCAGGTACTGCGCCACACCGGATGGTGGATCTTGCTGCGGTAGTCGAAACCCACCGGGCGGAAGAACAACGCCCAGAGCACCAGGATCATCGCCCAATAGAATCCGCTGAATGCAGTGGCATAGACCACCGGCCATGCGGCGAACAACGCGCCACCGGCCGTAATGAACCAGACCTGATTGCCATCCCAATGAGGGCCCACGGTGTTGATCACGACACGGCGCTCCATGTCATTGCGACCCACGAACGGCAGCAGCGTGCCGACGCCCATGTCGTGGCCATCCATGATGGCGAAACCTATCAGCAGGACGCCGACCAGCGCCCACCAGATGATCTTGAGCGTGAAGTAATCAAGCATGGTGAAGCTCCTTCAACTTGGCGTCGTGGACATACCGACCTGTACCGAGGCTGCCGGGCCCCTGGCGGGCGAACTTGACCATCAGGAACATTTCCACCGCCAGCAGCACCGTGTAGAAAACGACGAACCCAGCCAGTGAGCCGTAAAGGTTATCGACGCTGAGGGTGGAAACGCTCATGTGGGTCGGCAACACACCGTAGATGGTCCAGGGTTGGCGGCCATACTCGGCCACGAACCAGCCCAGTTCACAGGCGAGCCATGGCGCAGGCAGCATCAACAGTGCGCAGCGCAGCAACCCGCGATGATGTGCGCCGCTCGATTTCAAGGTGCTCCAGAAGGCCAGCCCGAAAAGCACGAGCATGGCAAAGCCCAGGCCGACCATGATCCGGAACCCCCAGAACATCGGGGTCACGCGCGGTACGGTATCGTTCACAGCCCTGTCGATGATGGCCGGCGAGGCCTGGTTGACATCCTCGACGTACTTTTTGAGCAGCAGGCCAAAACCCAGATCGGCCTTGTACGCTTCGAANGTATCGAACGCGGCCTTATCGGTGCGATCGGCGCGCAGNGCTTCAAGCGCATTGACCGCAGTAATGCCCCGCAGAATGCGTGCGCGGTTTTTCGCCTTGATGTCATGAATGCCCGGAATCTGCTTGCTGACCGAGCGCGTGCCGATCAAGCCCATCATCCACGGCACATCGAGTTCCCAGTTATTCCTGGACTCGGCTTCATTGATGCTGGCCACCAGGGTCAGGCCCGCCGGTGCGGGTTTGGTTTCCCACATGGCCTCCATGGCCGCCAGCTTGGTTTGCTGCGCCTCGCCCACCGTGTAACCCGACTCATCCCCCAGGACGATGACACTCAGCACCGAGGCCAGGCCGAAGGCGGCCGCCACCCGGAAACTGCGCTTGGCGAACTCGACATCACGCCCCTTGAGCAAGTACCAACTGGAAATCGACAACACAAACATCGAACCGGTGACGTAACCGGCAGACACGGTGTGGACGAACTTGGCCTGCGCCACCGGGTTGAAGACCACGGCCCAGAAATCCACCATCTCCATGCGCATGGTGATGTAACTGAATTCCGAACCCACCGGGTTCTGCATCCAGCCATTGGCGATCAGAATCCACAGCGCCGACAGGTTTGTGCCAATGGCCATCAGCAGCGTGACCAGCAAATGATGTTCTTTCTTCAGGCGATCCCAACCGAAAAAGAACAACCCGATCATGGTCGATTCAAGAAAGAACGCCATCAGGCCCTCGATGGCCAGCGGGGCACCGAAGATGTCCCCGACGTAGTGCGAGTAATACGCCCAGTTGGTGCCGAACTGAAACTCCAAGGTGATGCCGGTGGTCACGCCCAACGCGAAGTTGATACCGAACAATTTGCCCCAGAAGCGAGTCATGTCTTTCCAGATGACATTGCCGGTCATCACGTAGACGCTTTCCATGATGACCAGCAGCCACACCATCCCCACGGTGAGCGGCACAAATAGAAAGTGGTACAGCGCAGTCGCTGCGAATTGCAGCCGTGACAGATCCACCAGTTGTTCTGAGATCACTTGCTTGCCCCTTGAGCCGAGGTGGGTACGCCGAACCTGTCGCTGATGGTGTTCGAGTCGACGCTGACGCGCGAATCCTTGATGAACAGCCACCACAGCACTGTCAGCACGACCAGTTTGATCAGTACTGCTGTGAGCAGATGGCGACGCAGTCGTTTATCGGAAATAGTCATGGGGCAAGCATTAGCACGGCTCATGCCAACGCCTGAATTTATTATTTATGCTTAAAAACCAATTATTTAGCGATAAACGCCGAAGCTCAGCGCTTGGTTTGGAGGGAGGAGAACCTGCCAAACTGCCAGGGGCTGGCAGTCATTGGCAGTCAAGGCTCGATGGGGCTCAGGCCAGGCCTTGTTCTTTCAACCGCCGGTACAACGTGCGTTCACTCACGCCCAGGTGTCTGGCCAGTTCGCTGCGGGTGCCTTTGAAAGTGGCCAGGAGCTGGTCCAGGTCCCTGCTGTCGGGCGCAGGCGTCAAGGCTGGGGCGAACAACGCCACGGGGGGCGCGGGCAGATGCAAGGCGTGAATGACGCCGTCGTCGGCAAACAGCGCAGCTCTTTCCAGGACATTGCGCAGCTCGCGGATATTGCCCGGCCAGGAAAACCGCTGCAATTGCATCAGCGCCTCGGGATCGATGGTCAGTCGACGCTTACCGATCCCGGAACGTTGCAGGAACGAATCCACCAACAAGCCGATGTCTTCAAGGCGATGCCGCAAGGGCGGTAAATGGATGGGAAACACGCTGATGCGGTAGTACAGGTCCTGCCTGAACTCGCCTTTCTCGAGCATTTTCTCCAACGGCTTATGGGTCGCGGCCACCAGCCTGAAATCCGCGTGCAGGGTTTCCACACTGCCGACACGGCGATAGGTTCCAGACTCGATCAGTCGCAACAGTTTCACCTGCATGGCCAGGGGAACGTCGCCTATCTCATCGAGAAACAGCGTGCCGCCCTGGGCCGTCTCCACCAGGCCCACCTTGCGCACAGTGGCGCCGGTAAACGCGCCCTTCTCGTGGCCGAACAGCTCGCTCTCGAACAAGGTTTCGGTCAACCCGGAGCAATCGACCACGACAAAAGGCCCCGCGGCCCGCTCGCTGGTTTCATGAACGGCGCGGGCAAACAGCTCCTTGCCTGTGCCGGACTCTCCCAGCAGCAGGACCGGTAACATCGAGGGCGCGACCCGCTGCAGCTCCAGCAGCGCCTGATTAAAGGCCGGCGAACTGCCCACCAGCCCCTCGTTGCTGGGCCGTGCCGATGCGCTACGCACTTGGGTAAGACGTTCCACATAAGCGGTGATGACACCCTGCTCATTCAGGATCGGGCGCAATTCCACATCGACGTGTTCGGGCCCGCGCGGTGTGTGATGAATGTGCAAGACCCGATCCGGACTGCGCATCTCCCTGGCCTTTTTCATCGGGCAGTTCTCACCGGCCTGGTCACAAGGCACATCGTAGTGGTGGGAAACCCGATAACACTTATGGCCAATGAACGGCTTGTCGGCGCTGCCGAACTGACGCAGGTAAGCCGTGTTTGCCGCCAGGATGTTGTAATCGGGATCGAGGACGATCATCGGCTGGGGCTCGTGCTCCAGAAACGAGACCAGGGACTGCACCTGGTCTGGATGCGGAAGCAGGTCTTGGGTGGGCGGCAGGCTGTGTGTCATCGCGGCTCCAGTGATTCATCCAGCAAGGTTGACACTGCCACTATGCCAACAAACGCTGCCAATGGCAGTTCAATTGTCTGGACATCGGAAGAGACCTTGTCGGCACCCATGAATTTAAACCAATAAAATCATACGGTTAGCGTTTCTAAGCAGCCCATAATCGACATGGCAGCATTATTGCTGTGTCTGTTCTTCAAGCGGCTGAGAGCCCCGAAGGAGACCGTTCATGACCGTAAAACCGTACGTCGAAGGATTTTTCGATC
>Ga0065714_10002243_pt1 | contig 36909 bp, 62 predicted proteins | sample MisRhiReplicate2_FD_59101 | JGI IMG/M metagenome (GOLD analysis project Ga0065714, IMG submission 59101) | Miscanthus rhizosphere microbial communities from Kellogg Biological Station, MSU, sample Rhizosphere Soil Replicate 2: eDNA_1 v2... | ecosystem: Host-associated > Plants > Roots >... | reverse complement strand
CCCGCCGATTGGCGGGTTTGGGTTCGCGTTGGCGCGAGGCCTAGGGCGCGATTACTTCGAGCAACGACAACCGGCGCTCAAGTGCGGCGCGGTCGTAGATGGGTTCTGGTTCGGGTTGATTGGTCAAGGCGGCGGGGGCATTGCCATAAGCCGCCAAGTTCCATTGATTGCGTGCGGCCTTGGTGCCTTCGGCGATACGGTCGACAAAGCCATTCGCGACGGCCTCCTCGGCGGTGAACCACGTAGTCGCCGCCATCATGGCCGCGAGTTCTTCGGGGGTCTTGCCGGTCTTGCGCTGGTAGTCGGCGACGATACTGGCGTCGACTTTGCGTAACAGGTCAGCGGTGGCGACGAACTCGTCGGCGTTGCCCATGGCAATCGTCCACGCGTTATGGATCATAAAGAAACCGCCCTCGGCGATTTCCACCTCGTCGGCCGCAAGGGCTACATAGGTCGCGGCGCTGGCCGCTTGGCCGTCGATGTGGGCAATCACGCGGGCCGGGTGTTGCGCCAGTGCGGTCGCGATGGTGCGGCCTTCGAACACGTCGCCGCCCGGCGAGTTGATCCGAAGGTGAATCACATCAACGTCCAGGCTGACGAGTTGCGGCACGAACTCACGCGCACCGACGCCGCCCCAGTCACCGCCGATAATGTCGTAGATGTAGACCGTCGCCTCGCGCCCGGCCTGTTCAATGCGGGCCGAACGAGGAGCCGTTTGATTGCTTAAGAAGAGCTGCATCAGCTTCATTAGCTGGCCCCTTGTGTTGGTGGTGTAGAGGTGGTGGTGATGAAAAGCACGTCGCCGCCCGGCACTGGCGGGAGGTTCTTCAAGCGACGCGCCTCGTTAACCGTGCGCCAGCCTTGCGCGCCCGGTCCGCCAAGCGATTTAGAAATCACCTCAGACTCGGTTTTGCTATCGCCCGCCAGCAATCCGTCACGGTTGAACTCGACGAAGTAGCGCGGCGAACGCGGCCAAAGCTTGCGGTTTAGTTCCTGCTCGATGCGGCGAAGGTGCGGGCCGAGCGTGTAGCGCACGAAGCCGATACTCATTTGCTCGATGCCACTACCCCAAGAAGTCGAGGCGCTTGTCTCGCCGATCATATGAGGGGGCACGCCGAAGGCTCGGGCGATTTCGACCACCTGAAATTTGCGGGTTTCGAGTAGCTGCGAATCCTCGGCCGTGAGGCTGATCGGTTCAACCTTGCCACCGTTGACCAGCAAGAGCGGCTTGTGGCGATTGCCTTGGCCGGTGTAACGCTCGGTGAACTGGTCGCGTAAGTGGTTCTGTTGATCCGCTGTAGGCGCTACACCTTGCGGGTACGACAGGGCAATCGATGGGCTCGCCCCGTTGGCGAAGAACTCGCCGGCATAATCGTCGGCCGCAAGTGCGGTGCCGACCGCTTGGCGGGCCGCGTAACGGATAACGGATTCGCCTTTGCAGCCGTCAAAACCGAAGCCGGGGAAGTGCAAAACGTCTTCATCGAACAGGCCGTAAGGCGCCGACACCCCGTCGCTGACATAGTAAACAAGCCGGCCGTTGCGGATTTCGACCTCGACGCACTGGCGCGGCAGCGGCATAAAGCCGGTGATGTTGCCGTTTCGGTCGCGCAGAATCTCGGCGAAACCGTCACCGCGTAGCAGTGAAGACGCAAGCATCCACTCCCAAAACGAGCACGCGGTCAGCGTTGGATAGGGCGACTCGTTGAGCATCCACCACAACGGATGCTCTATCGCCTTGCGCCCGCCGTCGACGGTGCGTTCATAGACCGGGATCGGGAGGAGTGCCACGGCCCCGGCAATCAATCGGGTACAGGAATAAACCGCCGCGCTTCGCTTGGCCGACTCGACAGTCACGGCAACGCCCGACGATGCAGGCTTGACGCCGAAGAATTCCGCCCACTCTTCGGGGGTTGTTCCCCATCCGGTCAGGGCTTTGATTTTGCCCATCTCTTCGCGCAGAGCGTCGACCTCTTGCGCTAGCTTTTTGCGCTTTCCGAATCCGAACATTAGAGCACCATAAAGAGGTCGTGAATGGGGATGTCTTCTATCGGTTCGCCTTGCGCCCCGACCGCCATCGCCAGCGCGACCATACCGTCGATGCGGCCGGTCGCTTTCGCTTTCGTAAATTTGCGGTTCCCCGCTGGGTCATTAACGGTCACGGCGTTGGCCGCGCACATCGTTAACAGCGGGTGATTGCCGTGTCGCAGTTGCTTACCGAGTAGCCGCGCTTCGAGTTCGCGCAACGCTGGCGACATGCTGACGAAGCCTTGCCCGAAGCTTTTAAACTTCAAAAGTTCCTCGGGACTAAAGCCCGCCTCGACTAACCACGGGGTTAGAAACCGCATGTTGTAGCGGTCAAATGCGAGGGCTTGAACGTCGTATTCGTTGAACAAATCACGCAGGAAATGGGCGATAAATCGGTACTCGATAGAGCGCCCCGGCGTCAGTTCGAGGTGCCCATCTTTGGCCCACTGGTCATACGGCACGCGGTCGGTGCGGGACTTTTCGACGATGCCCTCTTCGGGTAGCCAGAAGGTCGGGAGCACATCGCCGGATTCGCTTACCACGACCAAGGCCGTCAGGTCAGACACGCTCGACAGGTCGAGCCCGGCATACACCTTTTGTCCTTGCGTCAGATGCGGCGCGTCGGCGTTTTCGTCCCATACCATTTTGCTCACGAACGGGGCGCGGGCCTCGACTCGCTGGTTCAAAATCAGGTTACGGTATGCCGGTTCGCGGCTCGGTAAACGCTTGGCGTCGGACGCTTGGCGGCGCACTTCGTCCTGATTCATGAAGTCGTCAAAGTGCGGATTGGCCGCGCGAATCGCCTCGTCGCTGTAGGGGTCGAGGTCAAGCGGGGCGCTGTACAGTTCCACCTTGTTACGTGGGTCGGCGCCGGTCAGGGCATCGTCGATCAACAGGCTTAAGAGGTCCGCATCGGTCGGGGCTTGCGTGCTGATGATGATCGAAAGCGGTTCATCTTGGGCGGCGCTGGCGGTTTCAAGTGCCTCGTATAGCTGCGATCTTGGGCCGATTACTTGCCCAAGTTCGTCATGGATTACGAGCGCCGGACTCAGACCGAACTTGGTCGAGGCATCGGCGGACAACGCTTTGAAGAACGTCCCGAGTTCGCCGCAAAGTAACTCCTTGGCGGTGTCCCGAATCGTCACGTAATGCGATAGCTCGGCGCTGAGCCGGATCATTTTCGCCACTAGTTCGAACAACACGGCGGCCTGATCGCGCGATTGAGCGGCGCTGTAGAGCTGGGAATTAGGCCGGGCCTCGGGTCCGCACAAGTGCAGCATGACGATAAAGCCCGAGAATGCGGTCTTCGCATTCTTGCGAGCCATCGAAAAAATGAACATCCGGGTCGGTGAATCGTAGAGGCGTTTCATCCAGCGGCGCTGATGCTTGGATAACTTGACCGGACGACCGACCAATCGGCCTTCGGGGATGCGGCAATGCGCTTCAATCCATGCGCAATTACGCTCCCCCCGCGTCAGTCTTGTTCGAGCTGCCACGGCTTGAGCCCCTTCCCTTGATTCTTCACTACCTTGTCAGCGCGAATTAGGCTCTGTTGAGTGAGCCGCATCGACCGTAACAACGCGTTCATGGTGCGGGTTTCGCGTTCCATGCAGGCGGCCAGCTTGTCGAATCGCTTCAATCCCTCGTCATCCACCAACCAAGCGGGATCAAATGCCTCTTGCTGTTGCGCGATCAGGTCGGCGTTTACTTTGTGCCGGCAGTACTGCGCGAGCATCGGGCCGTGTTCTTCGCCGAACCAATCGGCCGGCATGGCGTTAACGACCGACACCCAAACCGATTTTTGAGCGGCGGTTAAACCGGCAGCCGGGGCGAGCCGGTGCGAAAGTGAAGCCGGGGAAGCGACCGCCAGCGACGCCGCCGATGTTTTTCCGCGCGCAGCCATGGGCGTTTACCTAAAAAGTTCGGATTTAACTAAGGCCTTAAGTGGGATCGGTCTTTGAGGCGACGCCTACGGACTTTTTCCCTCCCCCCCTACCGTCGCCAGTGGTGCGCAGGGTCAAGGGGGAGCCCGTCGAGGCCACAGCCGGGCAACACGCCGGACCTCTCAAGGGTCGCCTTTGCCGCGTCGTGGCAGGTCTTACAGAGGCTTTGAAGGTTGGCCGGGTCATGGAACAACACGGGGTCGCCTTTGTGTGGTGTCTTGTGATCGACAACGTTCGCGGCCGTGTCCTTGCCAACGGCAAGGCAGTACACACACCGGGGGCACGCGTACAGTTGAGCGAGGCGCAGTTCGCGCCACGCCTTGGTGTTGTAGAGGTAGTGCCAATCGGCCTTGGCCACTGCCTAACCCTCGACGTGTTCGAGGTCGGCGAAGTCCTCTTGCGTGATCCCGTCGCCACGCTTACCCCAGTACATCCAGCCCCCGGCACGTACAGCTAGATACATGCTGTATCGGGTAGCCCATCCAACGCCGGCCGATTCAAGTGCCTCAAGGAACAGGGCATCAGCCTCGGCGCGGGTCGTGTACTGGATGCAGTACAGGAAGTCATGCAGCACGGCCGGCTCACGACTCAGGCCGTTAACGTTGAACAGACCACGCAAGAAGGCCGGGATACTCGCCAAGTCAGTGATGAACCCACGCGGCACGATATGGCGGACGCCGCTCTTTGCCATGTAGATCAAGGCCAGCAGCACGACCCACTCGCCGGGCTTGTAGGCTCTCAGGTCGAGCGGTGTCAGGAATGCCATAGAGCCACCTCATAACCGAGCAAGTAGAACCCCGCCATGGTCGAGCTGAGCAAGAAGACCGCGACGAACATCAAGGCGTCGCCCGTCATCCCCGATTCAAAGTGAACACGGCCACGTCGCAACGACCAGAACGCGACCGCACACAACAGAAAGGGCATGACGAGCGACATAACTAAGGCCGTCCCAAATAGAGCAAACGTTCTTTGCGGCGGCGTGTTTCAAGCCCGGCTAACTTCTTGCCCTTGGCATAGACCCAACGCAGGAACTCGGCGGCGGTCGCCATCGACTCGGCCCGGCCATTGATCAGACGTAAGAGCGTGGACGACTTGAACGCGCCAACCCCGACGTTGAACACAAAGGAAACCAGCGCATCAAATTGGTGTTGTTCGAGCGGAACCTTGACCAGACGGTTAACCGCTGCCTCGGCCTCGGCGACGTCACTGGCGAGGAATTCCAACGCCTTGGCCGCGCTTATCTGCATACCCTCGACAGCCCACCGGGTATGGCCATAGCCGATAGTCCATACCCCCACGGCGTCGCGGTATGCGGTCAGCCGTAATTGCTCGATGCTGGTAATCAGATCGAGGCCGACTTTGCTGATGTTCATTTGCCGACCTTGGCATCGAGGAAGCGGTCGGCATACACGCGCAGTTTGTCGACGCCGAGGAAGCCGACCGCGCCACCGGCAAAGGTGGCCATCGACGAGGGTAGGCCGAGCCATTCAAGGAGCGGGACGATAGACAACGTACACAGGCCGCATAGCGCGCCCTCGATAAACATTTGGCGCCGTCCGCCGTTACCGTAGATCACACGTAACACGGCGATAGCTACCGAAAGCCCCGGCGCGTACAGCGCGGCGGCAATGGTCCCGAGCCATGCAAGCACTGAAACCCACAAAGTTGGGTCTTTTTCGGGCATCATTTGGGCCTCAATGTCATACGAGCGGGATCGAGAATGGAAGACAAAGAAAGCGGGGCGCAGGCGTACAACACCGGCCACCAAATCGAGGGGCTAGACCGATGCAACACGATCATGGTGATGCTCGAACAACTGTTACGCGCACATCCGGCAGTCGTTCGCGCCGGGGGGCAACCATTAATCGAACAGGCTTTTGTGGCGATTTGGACGCTGTACCAGAACATCGGACTAATTGACGAAGTCCAAGAGGCATAACCCAAGGAGGTGCGACCAATGAACATCCCACACGAATATTTAGAGTGGCGGTTTTGGGTCGGGGTATGCGCCCCGACCTTGATAGCGTGGGCGGTGATGTCTTTCACTAACCCCTCGCCTATAACGGCGGTGTTGCTATTCAGCTTCTTGTTTGTGGTGGTGCCGAGTTTCACGCGGTACATGGCCCGCTCTCAGGCCCGCGCTGAGTTACGCGCGGAACTGAGACGCGTACAGGCCGAATTTTTCAACGTGGTCGACATGGTTAACCGAATGCCTTACGAGGAAAGCCGGCCCTATATCGAAGGCCTGCACCTCTTAGAATTCCGCATTCGCGTAATGGAATCAGTGTTAGAGGCCAAGTCATGAGCGACGCCCCTATCGATCAACAGGATTACCTTTACGGGATTAAGGTCGTTCAAATCGACGACCTTCGCGTCGCCCGTGGCCTTACCCGTCGCCCCAAGACATCGTGCCGCCATAAGCGTTTGGTGTATGACCAAGGCGAGCGGCGCGTCTGGTGTGAGGACTGCGAAACCGAAGTCGAGCCCTTCGACGCGTTCATGGGCGTTGTCGAGGTATGGGGCTTGGCAAGTAACCAGATCGAGCGCCGCAAACGGGAACTAGCCGAGGCCGAAGCCTTCGCCATCATTTCCCGCGCCTCTAAGGTCATTGACCAAGTTTGGCGAAGCAAAAGGTCAGTTCCGTTATGCCCCCATTGTCACGAGGCAATCTTGCCCGGTGACGTCGTGGGCGGCGTGTCGACTGCCAGTCGGCAACTGGTCGAGCAACGCCGGAAAACGACCAAGACGGGAAAACCCGCGAACTACAAACCGACTCAGAAGGGCAACCCTGAATGAAAGTAACGCTTGCCGACCGCCGTTTGATGGCGAAGGAAAACGCCAAGTGGCCGCTATACCTGAAACAAATCCCGCGTGACCAATGGCCGCGCGACCGACCCGACATTCTGGAAGTCTGGCGTTCGCGTGGCTTTCTGGTGCAGGTCTACCAAGAAAAAAACAACTACATCCGAATGTCGGTCAATCGCACCTCGCACAATGGTAACGATTGGGTCGCGGCGATCTTGTGGGACGAACTCATGCAGCTTAAACGCGAGTGCGGCCGGGGCGACCTTGACGCCTTGGAACTGTTCCCGGCCGACGCCGATGTGGTCAACGTCGCGAACATCCGACATCTTTTTTTTCCACCCGAGCCAGTCGCGTTTAAATGGGTCGGTGACGAATGACGGGGCTTACGATATGGACCGTCATCGAACGCCCTACGGACTACCCCGAGGAGTTCATCGCGCGCAAGTGGGTAACGGCCAAAGGCCTATCGATTGCCACGGGGCAAATAGTGACCGGGCCGACCTTGCAAAGTGTTCGGGATCAAATTCCACCGGGCTTGTATCGTCTCCCCCGAGCCGCCGAGGACGATCCGAAAATCGTCGAGTCATGGTTTTAACAAGGAGTAATGAGCATGAACGAAGAAGTACGCATAGCGGTACGCGATCACACGTTAACCGAAGTGTGGATAAATACCCGAGGCCGGATTTCCGGCTGGCACTATAAGACCTTTCCGACGTTTAACGAGGCGTTCGGCTTTCTCTACAGTTGGTCGAAAGGGTTCGAATCACCCGACCACTGGGAATTGCGCGACCCGCCCGACGTGGCCGAAATCCACCGGCTGAATTTGGAACTCGCCGCGATTCTGTACAAGGGTTACTAACGCTGTACTCGCAACATCAAAAATAAGGAGCAACAAATGGGCGACTGTGCAACTTTTTACGATGAAATCCGGTTTAGCGTTCGCCGGCCGGACATCACTGAAATGTGGGTGTTCATCCGGGGCGAGGGTGACTGTCCGCAAATGCTCCTCGGCTGGCACTACAAAGCCTTTCCGTCAACCATGACCACCATCGACATATTGCAATCGTGGCTTACTGGCGGTGAAGACCCAATGATGTGGCCGCGCATGGACCCGCCGCCGACGCTGCACAATTACAACCCGGACTTTGAGGCTTTAGAGGCCATGATCCGTGATCGCGTGCAAACCCGTGGGAACGATAAGCCATGAGCGAAGAACTAAAGGCCACAACGCTTGCAGCGGCAAAGGCATTAGAGGCCGCATTGAATGAAGTCGAGAATGACCAAGCGATAGAGGTCGCATCGATGTTAATCATGCTGACGTCCGGCTTTTTGCGGGCCGTGGCCGGTGCCGAGTGGGTAAAGGGTTTCCTTGAAGACGGTGTGCGCGACATGGATAAGCCGCCCATCTTGAAGGTTGTTGCCTTACCCATGGCCGGGGCAAAAGGCACTAAGCACTAAGCACGACTAACCGGGTCAGCACGCAACGCGACCCGGTTCACTTTGAACCCGCCAGAAACGAAAAAAGCCCGGCTTTTCGGCCGGGCTTCAGTGTCTGACATTAGCGGCGGGCAACCTCGTCAGACTGAGAGAATGCTAGCCCCAGCCGTGCGGGAACACAAGGGCAGAAAATGCAATATTTTCAACACCTAAAACGCCTCCTCGTCACGATCCCAAAACAACGGAATCAACTCGTCATTACCCGAACGATGCAGCGCGTGAACGCAGGCCGGGACATCGAGCGGGAAGCCGTCACCCTCGCGAATGTCGGTGACAATCCAGCCGGGGCACTGGCCGAAAAAACTTGCATACGCTTCATGCGCGAAATGGTCATTGCTCGGGGTCACGCGTGCCCACTCTATCGCCTTCCTGAGTTGTGCCGCGTCGGCAATCCATAAGTGTTCGCCGTCATCGACTAAGGCTATGTCATTGACATAGGCCACGCCCATTTCCCCGTGCGGGGTCGAGTTGAGTTCTTGCCACACCGTTCGCTCGGTCATTGTGTCTGTCCTTTTCATGCCTCGCCATCATGGCCGGGCCGGCGCCGATCATATTAAGAACGTACAACCCTTGCCAGTGCCGCCCGTCTCCGTGTCCACGTCGTGCCAGTTCATCACCCGAATGACCGAAGATACCGGCGCCAATGCTTCGCGGTCGAGGTCGTCGCAGGCGTCGAAACACAAACCGACCCAGCCGCCCCAATCGCGCGCCCATGCTTCACTTGCGAGCCGAATACCGTATTCACCATCAAGCCAATCGCGGAACGCCTCGGGCTTTTGCAGCGGGTCAAGGCTCGCGCTTTGCCCGCCTTGGTGCATACGTCGATAACGGTACAGCACGCCCATAGCGACGTACCGGGCGCGGTCCATCTTGCGTTTGGTCATGCGCGGCGACTTGTTGTAAGCCCGCACGAACACGGCCGCCTCGGCGTATTCCTGTTCGTCCACCTCGGCGAGCGGGTTGTACATCCAGTGACCGAAGGCGCGGACGTAGGGCGGTAGCGTGTTGATTGCCTGTTGAATGCGCCCGGCGATGGCCTGATGTACCGCGCGCGTCGTTCGCCCGTCGAATTCGGAAAGCTGGACCGCGCCGCCGAGTTTGGCGCGCTCGATAGCGAAGGCCGCGACGGAATCGCCGGGCGAGTAGTAGCAATCGTGCCAAGCGAGTCGCGCGCTATTGAGTTTCATCCTGAAAACCTCCCGGCAAAATAAAGGGCAATTCGATTTGAGCGTCTGGCTCCCACAGCGGGGCGCTGTTGTGGCTTTCGATCCGGCTCGCGATCACCTCGGCACGCTGGCCGGCAGTCGGTGGGCAGTACATGCCGAAGCGCTGGACGCTCCCACTGTTCACGGCGGCGTTTGTCGAATCGGCGCTCGCCAACGGCAGGCGGCTAAATATTTTCGGGTCGAGCATTCGCAGGCCATGTAACCGGCAACGCGGGCGACCGCGCGAATCGCAGACGGTGGCCATGACTTCGCCGGTCCGTTTCCACCATGCCGGCGTTCCCGGCGTGCGCCACTTTCCCGAGCTACCAAGCGCGACCGTTCGCCACGTTGAGGCCAGTCGATAAAGTCGCTCTAGCGATTCGTGGTAGTGCCACACCGGGACGCCGGGGAGATTGGTCGGCCATTGCTCGATGTGCCGGTCGTTCGCGTCCTCGTCGCCGTCGATCACGTCGGGGATCAGTGCCCAATCAAGCCCCGGATGGCGAGCCCAATCATCGACCCAGCGCGTGTACCCCTCGACATCGAGTTGCCCGCCTTGGCGCCAGACCGTGAACGCGCCGTTATCCAGCACGAACGACTGGCACACCTCGGCGACGCCCGGTAGTTCGATTGGGCTCGGGTACGGGATCAACGCGTGGCGCCCGGTCAGGAACCGAAGCGCATCGAGCCGCGTCCCACCGGCCGGCGTTCCGTGGTAGTGGATCAATGCGCGGCCCCCTTGCGCAAATGTTCCTCGCACGCCGCCTTCGCCTCGTTGACGTCATAGCCACAGTAAAGAATCGGGGTCGTGCGCGGCGCTCGGGCGATGTATGCGACCTTCTTTTCGTTAATTCGCGATTGCATGATTAGATAACCCTCGGCCGTCTCGAACCGATACATGCTCAACTGGCGCCATTCCATTTCCTAAGCCCTCGATGTCAAAGCCGGCGATTTTGAGTTGTAGGCGAATCCATTCCGGGTCTACCCCGGCCACCAGTGCGTGCCACATATCGCCGCTCAAGTAGCGCGCGGCGTTCTCCCGATAGCGCTCAATCTCCGTTCCGCGCCGATTGGTGATCAGGTCACTTAACGCGACGTTGATCACCGCCAGCATCAAGCGGCCCTCGGCGGTGTCGGGGAACTGACAGCCGATTTTTTTCACCAGTCCGTGCATAAGGTCGAATGACTCGCGACTGGTCTTCGACATGCTTTGCGTCTTCGGTGGGCGTCCTCGTGTCATAGCGTTATCACCCCTTCTTTGATCAGAACGGACAGCGTTCGAATAACCCCTTCAAGGTGCATAAACGCCGCGTTTTCGGCGTCCATTAACCGCGTGCGCCTGTCGATTTCGTCGTGACAGCTAGAGCACGCCCAAGAGCCGAGGAGGTCGTGCGGCTTGAGCCCCATCCCGCACGTTCCGGCAAGCCGGTAATGCGCGAGCACAGTCGTTGCCGGGTCGAAGTTGCACACGCCGGGTATGCGAACCTGACAGTCGCGGCCGCGCGCCAGTCGGCGCAAGTTGGTCATAGTTGCGTGAGCCGAATCGTGTACACGTCGTCAAGGTCATATCGAAACCCGACCCGTTTCGCGGTCGCCTCGGCGTCCAGATCACACAGGCACATATCGCCGTCGATGGGGTCGCCAGATTTCGTGACCAGATCGTCAGTCGAGCAATGCAACTCCCGAGCAAGGTCGACCGCCTTCGCGACCCACAACTCGTACCCGTCACGCTGTACCACTTCGATAAAGAAACACATCAGACTGGCTCCTTGAACGCGTCGATTTCCGCCATTTCGGTTAACCGTTCTTCGTCCAAGTCCGGCCAGTCGTGCGCGATCAGGTACGCGCAGACGCCGGACCAGAACCCTTTGAACTTGTCATCGCCCATCGAGTGAAACGCCAAGCTTTGCGGTTTCGTGTGGATCAACTGGCCGACGCCGGGGATGTCGGTTTCAGTCCGGTCGCAGCACACGCCCGACTCAACCTGTAACGCCTTGATCACGTCGTGCGAGTCCTTGCCGGCGAAGCGGTCAAGGTTGCGCCCGAGTAGGCGCCCGAGCCCGTGAACCAGTCGGTTAAACCGAGGGTTACGCGGCAAGGTGAAGTGAGCAAACAGGCGCGTATTGAGTTGAAACCCACGCTCGCGCAACATCGATCGATCGGCGTCGGACGCGGCGACGAATGCCGCTGTCGGCTTGCCCGTTACCGGGTCGTTCATCACCCGCAAAATCAGTTCAACCGGTGGCGGTTTCGGTGCGCTAGTCATCGGTCGGTTCCCCACGCATCGCGCCGCGCAACTTATCGAGCGCCGCTTTGCCCACTTCGGGAGTTCGCCGGCCTTCGGCCTTTTCCGGTAGGCCGATCAGGATCGGTTTCAGCGGTTCACCGTTGGCCAGCATCCGGCAAACAATCGCGTATGCCCGGCTGAATAACATCCGGCTGGACTTGAGCGGCATGGTTGACAGGTTGTATGTCCCGACCTCCCGCGCCGCGTGAGACACGGCCGGGTGTGACCAGACCACTTGCCCGGCGTTCGGGTAGGCGTTACGTGCGGCCTCGGCGTATGCGTCATCCTCAGACGGCAGGCCCAACAGTTCCGGCGTCGGTTGGCACAACGCGATAAACCGACCCACTGACGGAACGAAGTCGGTCGGCAGTTGGCGGCAAGCTTGAACGCCGAACTTGATTTGCTCGATTTTGAATATCCCCGACTGGACAAAGCCCTTGACCATCGCCCGCTTGTACATCTGTAGCGAGTCGTCATCCGGCCACGCTTGGCGCCACGCGGGGAAAATTGCTTTCAGTTCCTTGATTAACGCGTTGACGACCCGAACGGCCGCGTCATCCATGTTCGGTGGGACATCACCGCCCGAGGCGTTGCGACCGTTGATCCGCGCGAGCACCTTGCCGACTTGTTCCATCACAACACCCCGAGGTCTTGAGCCCATGTCAGGTCGTCGAAGTCAGGCCCGGCCTTGGGCACCACCCGCCGCCCGGCGTAGGTCTGAGCGTTCAACATCCAGTTACGCCATGAGGCCAGCCAGTCGGCGCGGGTTTCCCCTTTGGCCCGAAAGTGGTTGCAGAACTTTTCAGTTTCCAGACTGAGCGCGGCGGCCGGTGCCCGTTCGTTCGCCCACACGATCATCTCGGCGGTGATCGGAAAGTCAGCCGGGAGCGCGGCTTTGCGTTTGGTCTTGGGACGTATCGGCTCGACAGCGGCAAGAGGTGGCGCGGCATTGCCGCCAAGCTCTTCATTCTCTTCTCTTCTCTTCTCTTCTCTAACGTTACTCGTTACGTCACCCGTTACGTCACGTGACGCGTTACTTTCAGCCTTGATTTTGTCCCGGTATTTGGCCTGTCGTTTGGCCCCTGTCGACCGGCCGCCATGCTTGGCCGGCGCGTTGTATTCCGTGAAGTTGGGCAATGTGACGGTGTGGTTTTGTTCGTCGTAAATTGCCCACTCAACGGCCGCCATTGCCGCACCAAAACCGACGATGCCGGCCGCGTTATCGAGGGTGTCGAGGGTCGACATATGCCACACGCCATCCTCGGTGTGTTCGTTGGTTGCGCACCACACGCGTAACAGCGCAGAAAGCGTGACGTCACGCGTAACGTCACGCGTAACGAGTTCATCTAACGCACCGTTATAGCCAGTCGAAAGACGCCGGCCGATGTCGCGCGACGACCCGATTAGTTCGGCGATCATCCACACTTTCGGGTGCGTGCAAAGTGACGCCCTCATTTTGATCCAGTCGCCGGCCATTACTCGCCCGCCCCTAGCCGGTATTCGCCGATGGTGATCAGTCGCCCGTACTCATTACGGACGCGTATGTAATCCGTTTGAATGTCCATCCCGAGCCGGCGCAAGTCTTTGATACGCGCGGCCAGCCGCGAAGAGCCGAACAGGTCCAAGGCAAGCCCCGACGTCAGGCGCCCGCCTTGCTTGAGGTACTTGGCGATTTGGGCGTTCTGCGATTCAGAGTTGTTAGGGTTGGGGTTGTTGTTCATACTGACCTCGCTCATTGATACCCCCGGACCGTCCGCACGACATACCGGGGGTTTTTTTTGGCTGCTATTCGGTCGGGTAAAGGTCGGGCCTCAACTCGAAACGAGTCACGGCACCGTTTACGGCGCGCTCAATCCTCAACACCAGCTCGGCCGGCACGTTGAGATTGCGGTGTATGCACTGCCAGATTCTCGGCTGACTGGTCCCGCAAAGCCGAGCTAATTCGGCTTGTCCCCCGGCGAGTCTTACCGCTCGCTCGATGGGCCGCTCTTGATCCGTCATCTCGGCCACCTGTTTCATTTTTGGTACACCGATAATAACCTAGGTTTTAGTTACGTCAATGATCCCGATGGGCGGTGTTGTTCGAGCAATAACAAACGTTATATAGTTGTTGGCATGAATACGACATCACTCCCCCCACTGGCCGAGCGCCTAAAAACCGCGATGGCCGCCCGTAATCTCTCAGGCACGCAGCTCTCTAAGCTGGTCGGTGTCACGAGCGGAACCCCTATTTCACAAGTCGCCATACAGAAAATTACATCCGGCAAAACCCTGCATTCCAAACGCCTACCCGACATCGCCAAGACCTTGGGCGTAACTGTCGAGTGGTTGGCATATGGCGAAGACAGTTCGCGAAATCCCGATTCCGGCACTACGCTCGTCGATGTTGGTGAAACGACGACACAGTCGTCCAACACGGACATGGAAGAACGCAAACTGAGAAAGGGGTTTATTCCAGTGGTCGGGACCGCACAGCTTGGGGATGATGGATTTTTCGACGCAGACGGCTATCCGGTGGGGCATGGCGCCGGGTATTTGCAGATACACAGTGACGACCCGGACGCCTACGGGTTGAGGGTGAAAGGCGACAGCATGAGCCCGCGCATCAAGCACGGCGAGTACGTGGTGATCGAGCCCAATCAACCCTTGGTCGATTACGAGGAAGTCCTTGTTATGACCATCGACGGGCGCAAGATGATTAAAGTTTTCTCGGGCAAGAAAGACGGGTTTTACCGTCTCGAATCGATCAATGAGGACCATGGACCGATACACATCGCGGTCGATGCAGTCGAGGCGATTCATTACGTCGCGGGGATTCTCAAGGGGTCGCGGTACTTCGAACCGTAACCCACCAATCACCAAACAACCCGCGCATGTCGCGGGTTTTTTGTGTTAGTCGTGAAACCCTCGGGGAAAACCAATAACGACAAATCGATAACCTGAGTTATTGACACCGGCCATACATGGCGTATTCTGAGGACGTAAGCCAAACACACCAGCAAGGAGCAACCCCCATGACCACCGCCGACAAAACCGTTCTCGCCCTCTTGATCGCCGTCGCCGTGTTTGCCTTCGGTTACGAGTATTCGAACATGCTCGAACCGCTTCGCGTCATCGCGAACACCCTCGCAGCGACCAAGTAAGAACCCAACCGTTACCCCCGAACAATACGGGGGAACGGTTGCGGTTTGCTCACGTTTACCATTTGGGGGCTCGCCATGTTTACCACTCTCATTAAGCGGCAGATTGCCGCATGTGAATCCTACATTCGAAATTTCGAGGACGGCTTGCCCTATGCGGACGGTCCGGCATTTTGTCAGGACAAACAACGCATCCGGGAACTGCGCGAGGAGGCGCGGCAGTGGCGGGAAATCCTCAGACTCGTAACCGAGGCCACAGCATGAAATCGATTATCAAGCTGTACATCTATCAGAAGCCGGGCGAGGAACAGCGGGCGTTGACCGCTGACATGAGCGAGTGGCCGGAACTGTTCGGCGCCTTGCTCGGCGTGTTCGACGTTGAGGTCGAATGGCCCGAGGTCGACGCCAACCCGACCGCGATTCTGCTCGAACACTATCAGCAAAAAATGATGCAGGAAGGCGCCGAACATGACGCGCGCATGGGCGTACTGATGTATCGCATCAACAGTTTGCAGTACCTCGAACATCAGTCGACGCAGGTTGATCAGTGAACCGCGTTCATCGCCGGGCCGCGTTGCTGCGCACCCGGTTCTATGTGGTGGGGTTGCTGGTCTTTGTGGTGTTGGTCGCTCTTCAAGCCATCGGCGGCGCGATCACCGATCAACAGACCGACGCCGTTAAATCAGCGCCAAGTGCGGGGAAATCATGAGCGACATGATCGAAATGTTTCAAGGCCTCAAGGACCACAAGAAGCGGATGCGCGCGAAGTTCGGTGTCAGTTGCCCCGTGTGTGTTCGCCTGTTGCCCAAGGCGAGCCCATCGGTTCTGTTGCCGCAACAGGTTTGCCGGATTCATAGCTACCGCGACGAACGACCAGAGTTGACAGCCGATCAATACGAGGGGGCATAACGTGGAAGCGAAAACCCATTTCCGAAAGGCGTTTGATTCGCCGTACCTGTCGAGCGCCGATATCGTCGGGCCGACCGTGCTCACAATCGCGCGGGTAACGCTTGAGGTCGACCGGACCAAGAAGACGAAAGACCTTTTCAACACCGCGCACTTTGTCGAGCGCGAGTTGCGTCCCGGCGAACCACTCAAGCCGATGATCCTCAACGCAACCAACAGCAACACCCTCAAGAAAATGACGGGCACCCCGTTTATCGAGGACTGGCAAAACGTTCGCGTGACTATCTATGTCGACCATAACGTTAAGTTCGGCCGGGACGTAACCGAAGGTTTGCGCATCAACCCCAAGGCGCCGAGCGTGGCGACTATCAGCCCGGCAACCGTCAAGGCATGGCAGAACGCGAAAGCCGCTTACATGCGCGACGGCAACCTCGACGCGGTACTCGCGCGGGCGTTCATCAGTGAGGCCGATCAACAGCAGTTAATCGGGGAGTGCCGCGCATGAAGTGGCACGACGTCGCGCAGAATTCCGAGGAGTGGTTCGCGTTGCGGATCGGCAAGGCGACCGCCTCGAACAATGCAACCTTTATGGCCAACTACGGGAAAGCCTTCGGCGACCCGGCCAAACGTTACGCCTTGCAACTGGCGCTCGAACGGGTGACAGGGCAGAAAGCGGAATTCAGCTTTAAGAGCGACGACATGGAACGCGGCCACATACAGGAACCCGTCGCGCGGATGTTGTACGAGGAGGCGCAATTTGTCGAAGTCACCAACGGCGGGTTTTTCGATTGCGGCACTCACGGCGATTCGCCTGATGGCCTGATCGGGAAACACGGCGTACTCGAAATCAAGTCGGTTACGGCGGCGGTGCATTGGGCCACGGTTGAACGCGGTTCATTCGACCCGGCCTATCGCTGGCAACTGGTCGGGCACCTCGATTGCAGCGGGCGCGAGTGGGTCGACTTCGTGTCGTACTGTTCGGACTTTCCAGAAGACGGCCAGCTCGTCGTGTATCGGCAGGACCGCGACGACTTTAAAACGGAACTGTTACAGCTCGCAGAACGCCGGGCCGAGTTCCTTCAACTGGTCGATACCATTACCAACAATATCGAGGTGGCCCCATGGCGCGCGGAGTAAACAAAGTGATCCTTGTCGGGACGTGCGGGCAAGACCCGGACGCCCGCTATTTGCCCAACGGCAACGCGGTAACGGTGATCAGTCTCGCGACCAGCGAGAAATGGACCGACAAACAAACGGGCCAGCCGGTCGAGAAAACCGAGTGGCATCGGGTCTGTCTGTTCGGCAAGGTGGCCGAGGTCGCCGGGCAGTATCTGCGCAAGGGTTCACAGTGCTACGTCGAAGGGAAGTTAAAAACGCGGGAGTGGGAGAAAGACGGGATCAAGCGCTACACGACCGAAATCATCGTCGACATGCAGGGTCGTTTGCAGTTGCTCGGGCCGAAAGTCGAAGGGCAACAGGCGCCCCAGCAACAGCGCCCGGCGCCGCAACAGAGCCAACAGGCGGCACCGCCTGATTCTTATGACGACGATATTCCATTCGCGAAACTGCCTTACTTGGCAGGCGCCTAACCGAGAGCGGCGGCGGAATCAAACGACGGGGTAATGATTAGACCGTCGTTTCTTGTGACGGACTTCAAGGAGTGAGCGACATGGTGAAATACAAAACCATCAAACAGTTCGCCGCCGAGTCGGGCTATACAGAAGCGGCGGTGCGGGCCAAGATTCGCGACCGGGTTTGGCCAGAGGGGCTAGTCTGGATACAGGCACCAGATGGAAAGAAACTAATCAGCGTAGACGGGTATAACTCATGGGCAGAAATGGGAATGACAGGGGCGGCGTTCAACCGGCCACCGACAATAGTATTAAAATCTCCTTCCAATATCAGGGGGTCCGGTGCCGGGAGAGAATTGCACTCAAGCCCACCGCCGCTAATTTAAAGCGAGTTGAACAACATTTAGCGGCAATTAAATACGCGATCAGTAACGGCACCTTTGACTATGCGGCGACGTTTCCGAACTCGCCGCGCGCCGCCATGATGAAACGCACCATCCCCGAGTTAATGACGCTACAGGTTTGGTTAGAAACTTGGTTGGCTCGGGTCAAGTCAGAACTCAAGGCGAGCACCTTCGACGGTTATCGAAAGATTGTTAACGGCCAGTTGATACCCGCCCTCGGCAAGATCAACGTACAAGAGTTCAAGCGTAAGGATGTTCGAGAATGGTTCGCGGCTTTAATCGTCAGCAATAAACGCTTTACGAATATCCTCAGTTGTTTGCGCACGGCATTAGATGCGGCAGTCGAAGACGAGTTAATCGACGATAACCCGATGGTGGGTTACAGCTACTCGCGCAAACAAGCGCCGAAGGAAGTCGACGAAATCGACCCATTCAGAACCGAAGAACAAACCGCGATCCTTGCCGCCCTCAATGGACAAGGCCGGAACTTAATCGAGTTCGCATTCTGGACCGGGTTAAGAACAAGTGAGTTGGTGGCGCTAGAGTGGGGGGATATTGATTGGCTGGCGGGCGAGTTGCGAGTACGTCGGGCCGAGACTCAAGCATCAGATGAGCCTGAGTCAACTAAGACTAAGAGCGGTCGGCGTACAGTGCGCTTACTTGCTCCCGCACTTGACGCACTCACTCGGCAAAAGTCGCATACCTTTCTAGCCGATGGTCGCGTGTTCCATAACCCACGCACGGGCGAACCATGGCTCGGCGATGGACCGATTAGAAAAACGCTTTGGATACCCGCACTCAAGAAGGCCGGCGTTCGTTATCGCTACCCGTACCAGACCCGCCACACTTACGCGTCGATGATGCTGTCGGCTGGCGAGCCGCCAATGTGGGTCGCTAAGCAAATGGGTCACAGCGACTGGACGATGATCGCGCGCGTATATGGCAAGTGGATGCCGAGCGCCGACGTACATGCCGGCGATAAGGCTGTTGCGTTATTCGCCGAACAGCAGCCGGGCAACGGTTTGGCAACCGTTGGCGTCAAGCCCTTGAGATAGAGCCCTCGCCGGGGGGTTCAATTCCCCCCGGCTCCACCAAACAATCGTTATAAATCAATACCTTACGCAATACCGTTGCCCACCTGTTGACCTCATACGAGGGGTTTTTAACCTCAGTTGGGCAACATTTGGGCAACATGGTTTTTCTGACTGAGTGGTCAAGTTTGATTGACTCACCGGTCAAGATCGTGAATCGAGGGGGTTGAAATGGTTGGGCAACAGTTGGGCAACATCACCCCGTAAAGCCCCGGACTAGAGCCTTTAGCCGGGGGTTCAAATCCCCCCGGCTCCACCAAATAAGTCAATGAAATCAAGGGGTTACAAAAGGAGGTTGCCCAATAATTGTCCTGATTCGGGCCGTTTTTGACCTCAGTTGGGCAACATTTGGGCAACCTTCGGGGCACGTAGTAGTGGCCCAACCCCGCTACATCTCTCTAGCAACGCCTCCCCTTATAACAATTGGCTTGACGTCGTGTCTCACAGACGTTACACATTACAACAAATGTCGCACGGGCTAACCGCCCCGAGCGATTCAGGGAAACAAGGACCGTAGGAGCAATGTATATGCCGTTGAATTCAGGTATAGGTTTTGCGCAATTCGCCCACCGCGAACATCTGATACACGATCATTTGTCTACTGTTGAACCAGAACCCGCACCGCCTACCCTTATGGAACTGCGACGGCAGCGCAAGGCCGCTAAGCGCTTGTTGCGTGACATGCAGTCATTGAGCCCAGAGCAAATAGAATTCGCTACCCCCTCAGTCTCTCAACAGGCCGACGACCTAAAGACACTTGAGGAACAAATGCGCGAAGCACTCGGCATAGACCGGCCCGCGCCCCCCGCGAAACCCGAACTACTGCTCGCCTCGTTTGAGTTCGAAACGATACCGTCACGCTCCCGCCCCACGCCGGGCATCGAACAAGCCAGCGAGACAGCCAAGCGTCAGGCCGCGTTAGAGAAAGAGTTGCGCGCTACCCTTGGCATTCCCACCCCGACCAACGCCGTCGAGCCTACGCGCAAACAGGCGGCGCCTCGGTCGTGCATTAAGCGCCGTCTTGAAGTGTTGTTACAGGTCCGCCGCCGCGACGGTTCCGAGATTCCGTTCTATCACCTCGACCCCTGCACCAGTTCCCTAGAGGCGGAAATCAACGCCGCCAAGAAAGCCCGAAGCTTTGGCCTGACGGTCTTGAAGACCATCAGCACGGCCATACAAGAATTCGAATGCACCGTGGGAGCGGCCTAGATGAACAGAGATCACGCATACCTCTATGTGATCCAGCAGCATATCGAATTGCTGGCCGAGGACGAGCGCATCAAAGTAATGAGACTGGTCGATCAGTTGCAAGCGACCGTCGACGCGACGGGTGATAAGGCCGTCGCTTCAATGGCGCTGACGTTAGTGTGTGCGCGTAACTTGATTGACATTACAAGCGGGGGGGAGGTATGACGCGGAACGAATACAAGTTGCAACGCTTGATGGGGGATATCGAATTACTCGAACAACCCTATCGCGGACTTGTAGAGGGGCACGCGGAAAAAATCCGCAAGATGATTCACGATGCGGGCCACGGCCGGCATTTAGTGTTTGTTGCGCTGGCGCTGGTCAGTGCTGAACAGATGGCCATGTTTGACGGTAAACAATGATGAACAAAGAAACCATGATGGCGTGCATAGACCAACATGCTTGGCTAACAATGGAACAGCGCGCCGAGGTGCAGAGACTGTTAACACAGATTGAGGCCGTAATCCTTTCAGCGAGTGACGTTAGTGTCGCATCTGCACTTATCCGCATTTACGGCGCGATTGCTATGGCCGCCATCGCTAGCGCCAAAGAAACGAACTAAACCAAATCCAACAGGGAAGGCAACACCATGTCAACACTCGCCGAGTTCAAAGCCGCCGAGCGCGCGCTAGCAATGCAGTACCGCGCGTTCGAAGAAATGAAAGCAGACCCGGTATTTAAAAAGGCCATCGAGTTTGATGCCGCGCTAGAAGACTTCCTAACGAAACACAAGATGTCGCGGCCGGCGCTCTATGAGTTGCTGGCCCTTGAACTTGAACCCGATAAGAAGCCAGCCCAAAAGAAAGCCGCCACCTCGGCCACTACCCCAGCCAAGAAGCCGGCGAAAAAGCCGATAGTTCATCGACGCCCCCCCACCATGAAGATTAGGGTTTTCGCCAACCCTCACACCGGGAAAGAACTTACAGTGCGTGGTAATCGCGACGGCACATTCAACGAATGGAATGCCAAGTATGGGAAAGACGTCGTTAGATCGTGGCTGATTCGTGAGGAAGTCGTGCCGCCGAAAACCGCGACCAACTAAAAAACCGTCCCGCTCCCACAGCAGCGCGTCGAAATTCGCCTCGACGCGCTAGCCATTCGTCGGAATTGTTATTGCTTCTTAAGGGCTACGATTGGGACGTTTGTGTTGTACCCGACGATGTTCGCGCTCGTCATGTTCAACCCCGTGAGGTCCATCCCGCGCGTGTACGAACCACCCGGCAAAGCCGAGTCGTTGAACAGCACCGCCGACAGCGTGGTCGTACCGGCCGCGATTTGCGTCATCGCGTCACTGATCGCTAGCCCGGCGATTTGCCCCAATACCGAAGCGCTCGCCTGCGAATACACAGCAAGGGTCGGCGACACACTCCCGTGCGTTGCGACGTAATACAGGCCGGGGTTAATGGTAACGGGAGCGCCGAGGGTAACGGCAACCCGACCCGCCGAAGCGGTCGACAGGTTGGCGCTAGCCACACAAGTTCCCGGCTTGCCGGCCCCGAGGAAGTTATAAATCCCGACGTCAACTGTCGTCGCCGCCGACCCGGTTCGTACCGCGATTACAATGTCGGTGAACGTCAGCGCCGAATCGAGGTAAACCAAATTGAAATGTACGCGGGTCGCGCTGTTAAGCGTGGCCGTCGTATACCCGCCAGTGCCGGTGTAAAACGGGAAGTCGTTGGTCGACGCGGCGGCGCTCGCCATGCCGGCTTGGCTCCCACCCGCTGGCGTGGCCCATGCCGCTGTACCGCCCGAGACGGTCAACACTTGCCCCGTCGATCCAACCCCAAGACGCGCGGGTGTACCGCTCGCCCCACCGACGATCAAGTCGCCGGCCGTGGTCATCGGGTTGGCCATCGAAGCGGCAGCCGTAGCCCATGCCGCCGTGCCCCCAACCACCGTCAGAATCTGCCCCGTCGATCCGATCCCCAACCGACCCGCCACACCGGACGCGCCGCCGAGGATCAAGTCGCCGGCCGTGGTCATCGGATTGGCCATCGCCGAGTTCGCCGCCCATGCCGGGACACCCGACGCTAGTGTCAGAACATGGCCGTTCGTGCCGGCCGCTAACCGAGTCGGCACGCCGGACGCACCGCCGTAAATCACATCCCCGCTCGTGGTCATTGGGTTGACCATTCCCGCGTTCGCCGCCCACGATGGCACGCCAGCCGCCAGCGTCAGAACGTGCCCGTTCGTGCCAGCCGCCAAGCGGGTCGCGACACCCGATGCACCACCGTAAATGATATCCCCGCTAGTGGTCATCGGGTTGGCGAAGCCAGTCGCCGCCGCCCACGCCACCGCCCCCGCCACCGCCGTCAGAACAAAACCGTTCGTACCGATAGCCAGCCGCCCCGGCGTACCGCTGGCGCCGCCGACGATCAGGTCTTGAGAGGTGGTCATGGGGTTTGTCATGCCCGAGGTGACGACGGCCCACGCCGTACCATTCCAAACGTACAACGCGTTGTCGGCTTTGCTGTAGACCTTCAACCCCTCATGCCGGACACCCATTGGAATTTGTGTCCCGCTGGAATCCGCACCCGGCACGAACACCCACCCCGTACCGAAGTAACCGGCGAGGCAGTTCGCCCGCCCCGACCACGCCCCGGTCGGACTGGCGCCGAGAATGTAGGTATCACCCTGCGCCGGGGAACCGGGAGGCGTATTCAGCGCAACACTGATCACCCCCGTTTGCAGAATCTGCAATTGATTAAGCGCGGTGTTGTGGGTGATTTCCGGTTGCGCTTGTTGGCCGGCAATGTAAACGATGCCGAGGTCTGCGGATGTGGTCATAGGTTCCTCACACGGTCGCGATGGCGGGGAAACCCCGGCCGCGAACGTCGCTAAGTTGATAGACGCGAAGCGTTACCGGGTTGCCGGGCGTCAGCCCGTCCGCCGTTTGTTCGGCAGCGGAATAGCTGGCGGCCGGTGTGGTCGCGGTGATCGTGCGAACCACGCTCGCGCCGCTATAGATATCGATGGAATAGGCCTCGGTTAGCTCGCCCAACGGCACCGGCCCAAGACCTAAACCGGGAACTTGCAGACGGGTGCGGCGCACCCACGACAGCGCGAGATTGTTCGAGCCGTCCCGTGTCCCGGCAACGTGTACCGGGGAGCGCGGCATTTTCCCAACACCGTTATTCGTGAACGCCTGCGCCGTGGTGTCGACCTCATTCGTCAACAGAGACACGGGCTTGAACAGCCGCGAGTAATACCAATCAGCCGGGCCGAACTCGCTACGCCCAAGCGTGGCCGTTCGCAGCAACACGAACACCTCGTTAGCCCCGTGTGTGGTGTTGGCCTCGGTGCCGAGTCGACCGCGTAGCAAGTTGCTGAGTGTGTATTGCGCCGGACCGATCAGGGTTGCGGTGGCGAACTGAATCACCTCGCCGCCTTGCCCGTTGGCGGGACCGACCCACGCCGCGTTATAGCCGGCGATTATCAAGTCTTCGCTCATGCTCTCAAGCGTCGCCCCGGCATAGTCGAGCGTCACGGTTAGCGTGTTGCCACGGTCCCAAAAGGCCGTTGGCCCGACAGGCAAAGCGACCGGGACATCACCGATAACCGTCCGTACACCGACCTTGCTCATGCTGCTATACGACGACCCGCCGTCAATCGAGCGACGCACATCCGCACCACGCCAGCCGGTCGAATCACCGGTGACGGCCCAATAAAACCCGGCGTCGTCGTTGCCATCGCGGACGATAGGCATATCCATAAGCACGAGCCGGGTAACACCGGGGAACTTGACGACGTTGCTCGGCAGATTGCCGTCAGTGCCGAGTGCCGTCGAGGTGTAGACCTCGGGGTCGTCGCGTTGCGCTTCGAAGCTTGACACCCCGTTATCGCCGCGCGAAATCCGCACGATCTTATAGGGGATGATTTGGCCGTCGACGAGCACGCCCACCACGTCGCCCGAGGCGCGGCGAACCCACTTATCGGTTAAGGAAAACTCGACGCTACGGCGTGCGGTCCATGCTTCCCACAAGGTACGGTCGGCAATCCGGCGCGCGTGATCGACACCCAAGGTCAACGGTAAGTCGACGCTGATTTTGTTTTCGGCGTTGCCTAAATCCTTGAACGCGCGTTGCGAGTTGATTTGATAATCAAGCGCTGGGTCGAGGTGCGTTAGCGCGACCTCTTTCGGCAACTCTAACGCCGTCACCGCTTTGAAGCGCGCCGGCTCGGTCGCGTTGTCCGCCCCCTGCACAGCGCCCATATCCCCGACCGGGATAACCCCCTTCATCCCGGCGCCACGCTTCACGCAACGGACTTGCCCGGCTTGTTCGGCCATGTCGAAATTGAACGCGACGGCGAGCGGGGTCAGCGCACCGCTGGCCTGTACCGACCGCGCGATCACCAGACCGCGCAATTCGTCATTAAGCCCAGTGACCGAAATGTCATGCACACCCACACGCCGCGCGATGTCATGCACCACCGCCGCCACGTTGGTGACAGCGCTCCCGGCGATTTCGACCTCGATGTTAGGCAACCGGTTGCCGAAGTCGGCAAGCTGCAAATCCTTGAACACGATGTAACAAACGTTCCGGTAAGCCGGTGTGTCCGCCGCAAAGGACTGAATCCAAGGGTCGGCAATCTGCACCGCCGAGCCCGGCCAAAAGTGCATCTCTTCCATTACTGAATGGGTGCCCATCGCCTTGGTGACGATTTGCCCCGTTCACCGGGTCGACAGCTGGAACCGAAATCCCGGTCGCGTCATAGATCAGTTTCGAGTTTGCCCAAATACGATTAACGCCAACCATCGTCCCGGCGCCCATCGCTAGGGCGAAACTCACGCGGTAGCTATAGGTCGTAGTGGTTGCACCACCACCGCCACCCTTGCCGCCGCCTGACTCCTCCTCTTCTGAGGTTTCAAGAAGTCCGGTCGACCAAATCACATTGCCGCTACACCGATTCTCGGCACCGTAAATCAGGGGAATAGCATTGCCGTAAGTTGAAACGATGATTTGTTTATCTTGCAGGCGCGGCCCTTCGAGTTGCGGGCCGTCCGGTGGGTCGACAATCCCGCCAACCGTCATCCCGATTTGTGCGCCGTAGATCGCCCCGGCCGGACCGCCGCCGACAAAGAAGCCGATAACGGCACCGACTACCCCGCCAACGACTTGGCCGACGCTGCTCATACTTGGCCCTCAACGTTTGGATAACACCACCAGCTTTTGACACGGGCCAACCACTCGGGCGTCAGACCGTGTTCAACCACCCCGCCCGCCTCGCTGTACGAATGAATCAACGTCGCGCCGCCCCGGTGGTCACTCGCCAGAATCGCGAGGTGCATCGGCAGATCGGTACGCCATTCGAGCCAAGCGATGTCGCCGTCTTGCGGATCACGGGCGAGCGGTCGCAAAAATTGGCGCATCCCTTCACCCATCCGGCGCGGGTTGGGCACCCGGCTATAACCGCCGAACCGTGCCCACGCCTCGGCGTCTTCGGGCAGTGCGCCGGTCGTATGACCGACGCCCCGAATCAACCCGACGCAATCCACCCCGACACCACACAACGCGGCTTGATGGTGGTACGGCGTCCCGAGCCAGCGCCGCGCCTCGCTTACGATTTGCTCGCGCATAGTTACCCCTTGGCGTCTGGGAATTGGTTAATGGAATCGGAACCGGGCACGTCAGGGAAACCGCCGAAATCGATCATGTCGGCATTGAACCGCATGTGATCATCCGGGGATTTGTTGCAACCGGGTGTCGCGTGGTATGTGTCGCCGACTTCAATCGGGAACAGCAGTGGCGACCAGAGCACAAACACGCCGCCCTCGAACCGTTTGATTTCGCTCGATGCCCCGGCGTTGGCGCCGCTGTCGAAGGTCAGAATGCCTAGGTCGAAATACCCGGCCGCCTCGGCGCGTGAACTGTCGATCAGAATCCGCCGCGTTGCCGTGTTGCTGGCGGCCGGCACCGCTGTCGAAGTCGCCGACCCGGTGACGGTGATCGCGGCCAGATCGACCGGACACCGCGCGTCAAGTGTCGAGCCGAAGCCGTACCGGCACGACGCCGTGAAGACTTCCATTAGCCCGCGCTGGCGCAGATTGGCCGAGGCGGTCAACACCTCAAACTTGAACCCGTCAACGCCGTGGCTCATGGTGCCGGTGGTGCCAGCCATCAAACGAAACGGCGTCTCGCCGCCATGGTTCAGCCACGGAACCATCCAGATTTCGAAGCGGGCGAAATCGAACAGGCCGTTGTAGAGTTCCTGTTCGCTGATGCCCGAGTCGGAAATGATCCCGAGTAGTTCCATGTTCCCGTTCTGGCCGATGGTCGTCGACTGCTCGGTCGCGGTGGCGCTCAAGCTGGCACACGGGGTATGCACCACCCCCCGGAACGTTAACGGCCGGTCGAGCGAAGTGAACGCAAACACCGTCCCGTCGACACGGGTAATCGTCCACGTCTGCGCCCATTGCGTGTTACACGGAACCATGTCCGCGAGCACAAGCGCAGTCATTTGGGTGACGGGGGTAGCGGCGAAAAATTCCACCAGCGGCAGCGCGGCGAATTGCGTTACACGCATCGGCGCCAGCGGCTGAGCCATCACCAGCGCGGCGAACTGCGTTTCGCGAATGTTCGGCGCCGGGCCACCGATCACCAGCGCGGCGAGTTGTGTCGAGCGCATTCCGTCGCCGGCACCCAAGACGAGGAGCGCGGCTTGCGTATCGTTGACCGCTGACGATGTTGGAAACACCGCCGTGTCGCCATTGGTGCCGACCGCTACGTCGTCAAAGTCTTGTGTCCCGGTCGTGGCCCAGTTACCGACGCCGATCCAGCCGACGCCACTAATCGCGGCGTTTGTGGTGTCGACGTTCCACGCGGCCGGCTCGGGGTCTATCTGGCTGTTCCATACCTTGGCCTTGATCGTCGTTCCGTTGACGCGAAAACGTAGGCCGAGAAAGACGCTACCGACATAAGTGAAATTGAACGTCGCGATGGTGGTCAGCGTCCCGGCCGACAGACTCGACACGCGAAACTGAGTGTCGGAAATGTTGTAAAACACATACCCGGTTTCAGAGCCGCCACTACCCGAGCCGCGCAGAATTAACCACACCTGATACGGCGACGTGTAAGCGCTGGTGCGCCACCGCACAAAGATTTCGCCGTTATCCCGGTTCGCGTCTGCGTCGACATCGTTCCACGACAGCAAGCGATAAAACGTGGTCGTCCGGGTGTGCTGTAAATACTTGCCTTGGGTTGTCGGTGTGCTCGCTTGTACCGTCCACGTCGAGCCCGTTGTCGTCCAGCGCTGAGTCCAGTTTGCCGGCGCCGCCCCGGTGGTGTCGGAGCCAAAGCTAGTCGCGTAGACGGTCATGCGGTGCGCTCTACCTTGAATTGCAGGCCGTTAACATCGGACACGGTAAACGGTGCGGCGCTGGCCGGGTCGGTTTGAAACACGTCCTGACGGTAGGTGTAAACCTCAGTCAATGGTTTGTCGGCGCCGGCCGTGGTCGACGCCCCGGACACAATCGACACTTTCGTGTTTGCTGTACCGGCCTCGGTCTTGCGCGCACGCTCAACCATCACAACGGCGTTCACTACCGAAATCCCGCCCGGCAAATTCTGCAAACCAAACTGAGACACAAGGCCAGCGGTGGCGGCGGTGATGTAATCCGTATCGTCGTTGGGGCTCGCCTCGTCGATGCACAGATAACCGGACGCAGCACCTACGGCGGTCCAGTCGGCGGTAGCGGTGTTGGCGTCAGGGAACAGAGTCAAGACGCGGCGGTCGCCAATAAACGTGTTGTTGTAACTCGACGTATTGTCGTAACAGAAAATGTCGTCGAGGTCGGTTTGCGAGAATTGGTTTGTCCCGCCGATACCGCCGCCAATTAGAACTTGGCTGCACTCAACTAGGGATGTGGCGCAGGTATCTTGTGCGCTCAAACTCAGGACGGTTACACCGTTAACGCGGACCTCAATCGTCCCGACGGTCTGGCTAAAAAAGACGATGGCCTCGACGTGCTGATATGCGTTGGCGACGATAACCGGCGTCGCGGTAACGCCGAGGGAAGTTGTAGCGGGACCGCGAAACGCTTCGATAGTCCCGGTCGACTGGACGACAATAGAAATCTGATTCGTATTCGTCGCGTCGTTGAATTGAAACAGCCGCTGTACGTTGTTGCCGGTAGGCAAGGCCGGATAGTAAAACGCACCGCCGACACCGACAGTCGTTTTCGCGCCGCCCAAGACGCGGCGAATGTTGGTGGTTGAGGCAGTCGTGCCGCCTTGCTGGCGAATGTGGTTCGTTCCGGTACGAGGATTAACGGTCGAGATGGCGACTTGTCCGCCGACCTCGGCCCACGCACCGTCAAGCATTTTAGTTGTTGACGTGCCGTAATGGTCAAAGCCATCACACCAAAGCAGAGCCATAGATCACCTCTTAACAGGGTCGAATTTCGATCAGTACCAAGTCGGCAAAACCCGACACGCCGTAGTCTTTTAGGAGCCCATCAAAGGACTCGTCGGATTCGAATCGAACCTCGACGTCGTAAAGGAAGCCGGCACGCACGACACCCCCCGGATAGGGCGGAGCGCTAAACGTGACAACGCCGGTCGAGCGGTCGACGGTCCAAGTGATCGGGGTTAGCGGCAGCACCCACAACGTCGGGTCGGTGTTATCAATCGAAACGATTACGGACGACACGACCGGGTGTGCGACGTTGCGCGTGTAGCTTTCCGCGCCGCGCGTGTATTTCTTGACGAGCTGGAACGACACGGTGACGCCGTCGCCCGTGCCTAATACCTGATCGCTAAAGGTGATCGGCGGGACAAAGTTCGGCCGGTCCAGTGGACACGACGCGAAGTCGAGCGGGTCGCGAAACGGGAAAGATCGCAACGGCCCGCGCGTGATCAACCAGTGATCGCGCACGGCCTCGTATACGTCGTGATCGCGCACGGCCTCGGGCAAGGTGTAGCGGTGTAGCGGATGTTCCCACCGCTGGTTCGCCTGCTCGGCACCTGAGTCTGAATGCGTGATCGAAGTCGACCAGCGCGGCGAACTCATGCACGGATAGCCGGGCACGCAACGATCTAGATACAGGTCGATGAATCGGCTCATGATTGGCTCAATTGTTGTTTGGCGCGGCGGGCGATTTGCCGCTGAGAGGCGCGAAAGGAATTCGCGTCGGGCGTGTTGATATTGAAAATCTGTGTACTGCGGTCGCCGCTCATGCCTTGCGGTTTGATGCTCCCGCTATTGCCGGGGATCATGTATTGACGGCCGTTTGACATGAACATTTCGGGCGCGTTGTTCTCGCCAACCTCGTACAGCTTGCCGGCCTCAACCGGACCGCCGACCGCCTTCCCGCCAGCGAATCCGAAGTAAGACCCGGCCGCACTAAGCCCGGCCGAAATCAGCCCACCGCCACGGCTCCCGGTGTCCTTGCTAATCGCACCAAAAAGAGAATCCATAAGTTGAGCGGCGGCGGCCTCGGCGATCATTCGTTGAATGACTTTCCCGAAGTTGGCGGCCATGCCGCCGACGCCATCGGCGAACGGATCAAACAGGAAATCGGCGAACGCGCCTTGCATGTTGCGCGCGGCCTCGTCGGCGAACACGCTCATGATGTCCTTGGTTTCCGCAAGCTTGTCTTGCGATTTCGATAGCCCTTTATCGAGGCCATCCATCACGTTGTCGTATTGCGCTTGGTCGATGTCGCCAGCGTTGAGCGATTTCCGAAGGGTTTCGACCGACGTTTGATAGTCGTTTAAAAGTTTCTGCCCATCGGTAAAGGTCGACTCTTGTACCCGGTTGAAATTCTCGACGCGTTCGGTGTGGTCCTTTATGGCCTTCTGGCTTTTGTCGTAAGCGTCGACGATAGCGAGCGCGGCGGTAGCGCTCTTTAACTGGCTTTCGGTCGCGCCGTCTTGAGCGAGTTTGTAGAGCGCCGTTTGTGAGGTGGTCATGCCCACCGTCGCGGCTTGCTCTTGCAGCGCTTTCACTTGTTTGTCGATTGCTGCGGCGGCTTTCTCGGCGGCCTTGGCGCCCTTGTCCTGTTCGGTGTTCGACCGCTCTAAAGCTTTCTTGATAGCCCCGGCAGCCGCCGAAGCTTGAGCGCCTTCCTTTTCGAAATCACCATTGAAAAGTTTGTCGATCCGGGTGTCAGCCTTGGCGCGGATTTCGTCTATGTCGGCGTTGCCATCCTTGAACGTCTGTACCGCCGAACTGAATTCACCGTGCGCAGCCTGATTCACAATCGCCGCATAGGCTGCAATGCGGGTGCCCTCGGCGGCCAGTTCGGCACCGGTCGCGATGGCCAACGCAGTCAGAACCTTTAGCGTCGTGCCAAGCCCCGAGGTCTTTTCCGCCGCCGTGTTCGAGTTGTCCGCGAGGTCAAGCAACAGCCCGACAATATCGTTAAGCGCGGGCAACAAATCGGCGGCGAGGTTGTTCGCCCATCCACGCGATACACCTTCGAGCGCGGTCAGGCCGTCGTTAAAATTGTCGGCGGCGTTGGCCGCTTCCTGACTCATGACCAAACCGAGGCGCTGCGCCTGCGTCGTCAGTTGGGTGATGCCATCGCGCCCGCTATTCAGCAGCGGGATCAGCTTTGCGCCTGACTTGCCGAACAGGTCTTGCGCTAGGGCGACTTTGTTGGCGCCGTCCGTGTAGCCGGCGAACTTGTCGGCCACCTCTAACATCAGACCGTCAGCGGTTTTTAGATGGCCGTTGGAATCGCGGACCGACACACCGATGTCAGCAAAGGCCGCCGCCTGTTTCTTGCCACCGGCCGCCGCCTGACTGATCGTCTTGTTGAATTTCGTCAGCGCACCGGTTAGCCCTTCCTGCTCGACGCCCGCCGTCGACGCGGCATAACTCAGGCCTTGATATGCCTCGATGCTGATACCGATAGACTGCGCCGTTTCGTTCGCTGCATCGGCCGCGTCGATGCTCTCTTTGATCCAGCCGGCGAACGCCCCGGTCGCTAACCCGGCGATGGCCGTTCCGATCAACTTACCAACAGCCGCATACCGGCGCTTTTGGTCCTCGGCGAACTTTTGCGAAATACGGTTAGCTTTGCCGAGGTCGGATTCGAGCCGCGCCAGATTGGCCGCGATGTCAATCGTCAGCGTACCTAGAGACATTTTGAATCCTCAGAAAAGGGCATCGATAGCGGCCGAGTGTTCGACCGGGTCGTCGTATTCGAGCGGGGGGAGTGTGTTGGTTTGAACTTCGATTTCGACTTGGTAGAAAGCCATCCAGTCGACTAGCTGCGGGGAACTCATTTGCCGCTCCAGAGCGTCAACATTCCAGACGCCCAAATCGCGGGCGAGCTTGAACAGAAAGTAACGCTCGGGGCGGCTCCTTAGTTTTTTGCGACGTCCTCGGTCGCGCTGACAAAGAACCGATTTAACTTAATCGCCGCGTCAGAAATGGCCCCAATCGGCCCGTCTGATTTGGTCGCAAGTTCGGTGATGTCGGCGGCGGTAAACAGCGGCACACCTTCGGCGTCGGTGATCGACAACGCGACGAGGCGCAGTTTGATATCCAGCATTGCGCCAACCGTGTCGCCCCCTTCCCGCTGCACGTTGCCGACGCGAGCCCATTCGCCGAGCACCACGCTACGGTCGCGCACCGATAGGGCGGTGATCGTCACATCACCGCCCCATTCTGGAATGCTGATCGTCTCTTGTGCTCGGTCTTTGGCACTTAGGATTTGCTCGCGATTAAGCACTGAGCACCTCGTACACTTCGCCGGTAATGGTGACGGCCATCGTGCCGCTGTTCGTGCCATCGACTGCGCCGGAATCACTGAGCGAACGCACGTAACCTTCAAAGATTTTGACGTAGTTGTTTTTCTTCACCAGCTTGAACCAGCGCGGCAGCGCGGCACGCTTGGCGACTTTGGCCTCGACTTGAAAAGCGTCATCCTCGACATAGTGCAGATCGGCCGACATCCCGCCGAAGTCTTGCAAGCCGAGCGCTTTTTCTTTTGCGGTCGAGCACAGCGTCGTGGTGTCAATCTCAGACGCTTGACCATCAAAGCCCGAGTAGGATTTGTGTTGGCACGTCTCAATGAATTGAATCAGCCCGGCAGTACCGGCCGACCCGTAGGTGGTGAACAGAGTCGAGTCGATGTTCTCAAGCGTCACAGTGGTGGCAGTCTTCGCGCTGACGATCCCGTCGAGCCCGTTGATTTCGGTCATACCGACCACGGCGGCAAAGGTCAGCACGTCGCCCACTACAAAGGTATGCGAGGCAAACGTTACGACGGCTTTCGCCGCTTTCGAGATGCCGGTGATTGCTGTAGTCACCAGCGTGGCGCCTGCGTTCTCGATATAAAAGTGGGTGCCTTGCGAAGACACGGCGCGGGATTTCGTAGCCATGGGGATATCTCCAGCTAATAGGATGTTCGGGTTTTGTTGGGGGGGTTGTTGCTGGTCGGGGGGTACTGCCAACGCTTACGCGCCTATCACATTTGTTATATGCTGCGAGGTCTTTCCCCCCCGCCATTTCAGGACCGCTATGAAAGCTTCGCTAATCAAAGTCAGCCAAGCGGCGCAAGACGCACTCGACGCCGGGGCACTGGATAACGGTGTGTTGCGTGTGATGCCGGCCGCGTTCTATCAACAGTTTGAACAGGTCGAGGTTTCCGGCTTCTGCCTGCGTAACGGCCTGTACTGTCTGCCCACTGTCGAGTTGGTCGATAAGATCAACGAACTAATCCAAGAGGTCAGCCCGACCCGCTCGGCGATTGAAATCGGCAGCGGTAACGGGGTACTCGGTAAAGCCCTTGGCATCCCTTGCACCGACAGCCATATGCAAGAAGACCCGGCCGTGATTGCCTTGTATCGAACGATGGGGCAACCGGTTATCACCTATGGCCCACACGTTGAACGGCTCGACGCCGAGGCAGCGGTCGCCCGTCATCGGCCCGAGGTGGTGGTCGCCGCTTGGGTCACACACAAATACAATCCGGCCGAGCATGGACGCGGCGGCAACGTGTACGGCGTCGACGAAATCGCCTTGCTCGGTCGCATCAAGCGATACATTTTCGTGGGCAACTTCTACACCCACGAACACAAGCCACTTTTAAACTTGTCGTACACCGTCCACGACAGCGCCGCGCTTTTTTCCCGAGCGCAACAGCCACAGGGAAACGGCGTGGTGGTGTGGGATAACCCGGACTTCAAACCTTGAACAGAAAACAACTCGGCCTCGGCTTGACCGAGGAACAAGTCGACGCGATGGGTTATGACATCACGCGTCAACTTGCGGACGGCCGATGGTTAGCGGCCGCTCAAATGTTCACGAACGGGCGCCTGTATTTCGATCTTGATCAGTGCGGCGCCGATGCCGTTTATTGCTATGCCAGTCTGGTCGAAGCGGTCGACGCGTTGCTGAACTTCGACCCAGCCGTCGACGAGGAGCCGCAAGGTTGGCACAAGTGCGCGACCGACAACCGCATTCGCCCCGGTGGTGATGCGTCAAAAGAAACCATCGGCTACCCCTACCCCTAGTCAGGCAGTCAATTGCCAGACTGAATAATCGAGTACGGTGTAAAACAAATTCGACTCGGGGTCGTACAAATCCTGATCGGTAATGAACACCACCTCAAACAGCGCGCTTGCCTCGATGGCGGTTTGCACGGCGAGCGCGATTTGTTTCGCGCTGGCATACGTGACCGCGAAGCAATTGAACTGAATTCGGGCATGACGCAACAGACCCGAATCCGTCATCGACGGAATGCGTTCACCCGTGACGAGTGAGTAAGTCACGTATGGTCGCACCGTCCCTTCGGGCATGATGCCGGCCGCGATCCGTTGAGCGACCAATGCAGTCACCGCCGAGTCGGCCACCAGCGCCGCGCGCACGTCGACTTCAATCATGCGGCTTTACTCCCCTGTTCCCGCGCCAGCTTTTCCGCCTCGCGCACGACACGACGTTTCGCGAATTCCTCGAACCGGCGAATCGCGGCGAACTTCTGAGACTCGAATGCCGGACGCATGAACTCTTGTGCCGGTTGGTTCGCGGTTCCGAATTCGAGGAAAACCCAGTACCACGGGTCATCCGGGTTGTTCGTGCTTTTGCGCCGGGTGCCGCCAGTAAACTCTTTGACCTTTTTCGCGCTGAGCCCGGCGACAGTTAGATACACCCCGTACTTATCTTTTTTCGAACGCTTGATTGTGATCGACTTCTTAACGGTCCCGGCCTTGCGGTTCCATTGCGGTTTCTTGAGCACGGGCGCGCGCGCTTGGGCATCCTTGCGCATCGGTTGGGCAGCCGCTCGCAACGCAGCACGCACCACCTTTTCGCCGAGCCGGGCCGGCAACTTGTCGAGAGTCGATTGAATTTCTTTCAACCCTAAGACGTTGATTTCATCGGCCATCGGAAAGACCCTCGGTCGCTAGGATTTCAAGCGATGCCTTAATTTCCATCGAGTTGATAATCGATTTAAGGTCAAAGCCCCGGCTGTCGAAAAGCATTCGGTCCGCCGCTTCAAGACCGGCCAGATATCGGCAGCGAATACGATGGGTCAATTCGCCTTGTACCTGTTGCGCGGTCAGCAACTCCCGCCCGCTGATCGGCTCAACCGACGCCCACACCGTCGCGATATCGTCCCACCCTTCGACGGGTTGACCGTATTCATCGCGCCCGGTCTTGCGCGACTGGAATGTCACGCGATGGCGAAGCGGCCCGAGTCTCATGCCACACCCGGAATAACGTATGGCGCGAGCAACGCGTCGACGCTCAACGGCAGGTTAGAGGTGATGGTGCCGACTACGACCGGCTCCCGGTTCTGATCCCAATGCGCGACCAACAACATCATGGCCGACACCAGATCAGCCGGCACAGCGGCGGCAGCACCATAGCCCGCCGTGAACTTCACCCGGACCGCCATCGGTTGCGTGCGCGTGGTCGGCCATTGCTTTTGATAGGCCCGGTGGACGCGGCCAATCATGCCGGCCTTGTCGACGACGTACTCTGTATTCGCGAGCGTCTGCGTTGCGCCGTTGGAATCGACATAAGTAATCTCGTCGACCGATTGCAACGGCGGCAGCGGTAAGGCAATCGACCCGCACGGGAACGCGTCGAGTACAAGCGTCCACGTCTGAGTTACGAACGCACGCCGACACACGCTTTCGGTGTGTCGCGTCGCGGCAGCAATCAACCGCGAGACGCCCGCGTCATCGGTGGCGCCGTCAATGCGTAGCCGGGTTTTCACCTCGGCCAGCGTGACAGGTTCGGTCGCCGGGGCGGTGTTCAATTCGAGGCGCATGATTAGCCCCCGTTGAGGCAGAAGGCTACGGCGTCTTTGTCGTCATCAATCCAGCCGAGAGCCTTCAACGTGGCAACGACCGGCGCCGGAAACTCGGCGACTTGATTCGGTTTGTAGTCGACTTGTTCCAGAGTGAAGGCCACAAGACAACGTGTAGAAATCAATTTAGTTACGGCCATTTTTTCCCCCTCCTGACAACATAAAAAACGGGGCGAGCCGAAGCCCGCCCCGGCCGTTTCTTAGGTTGCAGAATGCGCGTAGTACTTCACGGCGGCGGTGTCCATCAAGTTACCGCCCGAGCGGATGAACGCGAGGAAACCAACTTGGCCTTTGGACGCGTAGGCCGAATCGTCGAAGCGCATCAGCGACACCGCCATCGCATCGCGAATGATGTACTTCTTCATGTCGCCGTAAATGATCGACTTCGCGTTAGCGGCTGGAACCGCCATGTCGTTGTTGATCACCACACCCTTCCCGAGCAACAGGTCAGGCGCACCGGCAGTAATGCCGGCCTCATAGCCCGGTGTCCAGATTGGGCGGCCTGCGGTGTCTTTCAGTTTGCGCAACAGACCGCGAACGGTTTGGTTGAACATAAACTGACAAGTACCGCCGAGCTGGTACGCCTCGTTGACCGATTCCAACAGGTCGACCAGATCGTCATAGATCACGGTCAGGGTCTGGCCAGTGGTGCCGACCTTACCGGCACCCGCGCCGGTCACGATGCCGCGCGGTTGCGCGGTGCCGGTCCCGGTGGTGAAGTGCTGGTTAGTGATGCGGCCAATACGCTCAACGATGCGCGCTCGTACAAACGCCTCGATGTCGACCGAACTGTCTTGCAGCAACTCGATTGGCACCGCGATAATTTTCGAGCTGTATTTGTACACGTTCAAACCGACAGTACCGAACGACGGATCGAGCGCGGCGGCGGCGGTGTTCTCGGCCAACAGTTCGCCCACTTCGGCCGTACCATCCGAAGACGGGTAGCTGAGCGGGTTCCCTTGGGCGGTGGTCAACAGTTGCGCCACGCCGCGCATACCGCCGAAGTCCTTCAAGGAGTTGATCAGTTCCGACGCCACCAGCGACGGCACGGTGTAACCGCCCTCGCTCCCGGTGGTGGTCGACATGGTGTTGTACAGTTTGTGCGCTTGTTCGGCGCTCAAACCTTTTTCACCGCGACGCATCCAAGCATCAAAAATCTTGATGTCAGACAGCGGGTCGTCGGACTTTTCTTTCGGGTCGCGGTTCTGAATCCGTTCTTCGGCGGCGAGGTCGAGCAACTTTTGCTCGCGCTCGATACGCTGATCGATGTCGACGATTTCGCCGGTCAGACCGTCATACTTGGTCTGGTTCTCGGCGGTCCATTTGGCATCCTTGGATTCGTCCAACAGTTTGCGCGCCTCAATGGCAAGACCGTTGCGGCGCTCGCGCATAGCTTGAATGGTCATTTCAATTTTCTCCGTGCATAAAAAAACCCGCCGATTGGCGGGTTTGGGTTCGCGTTGGCGCGAGGCCTAGGGCGCGATTACTTCGAGCAACGACAACCGGCGCTCAAGTGCGGCGC
>Ga0065714_10064551_pt1 | contig 37166 bp, 34 predicted proteins | sample MisRhiReplicate2_FD_59101 | JGI IMG/M metagenome (GOLD analysis project Ga0065714, IMG submission 59101) | Miscanthus rhizosphere microbial communities from Kellogg Biological Station, MSU, sample Rhizosphere Soil Replicate 2: eDNA_1 v2... | ecosystem: Host-associated > Plants > Roots >... | reverse complement strand
TATTTTTATTACTTTTATATTAAATTTAATTAATAATATGTTGATTAATAAGTTTTTATAAATAAAAAAGCTGACTACAATTTGTAGTCAGCTTTTGAATTATTTTAAATAATTGAATTATTTCTTGATAAATTTAGATTTCACAGCTTTACCTTCTGTAGTTTCAATAAGAATATAATAAACTCCTGTCTGAAGATTAGTGATATCAAAAAGACTTTTGTCAACTTTTCCTGAAGCAACTTTTTGTCCTTCTGCAGAATAAATTTCTAGATTCTTAGGTTGTACTTTACCTACGAATTGGAGTGCTGTGTTTTCTGCGTTGATGGCGAATTTGGTGTTGTCTGTAGCTTTTAAAACATCTGAAGTTCCCAAAACAGAAGTCAGATCATATACGACATCATCAATATCTACAGCTGTGTGAGGTGCAGCAACAGCACTTACTGTTCTGAATACCAAATATGAAGATGATGAACTTGGAACTGCTATAGTGAAATTTTGAAAAGTATCTGTAGTTAGCATTGTCGCAGTTCCCAATCCCACAAATGTAGTCATATCAGTTGGGCTTGAAGCAAGACCAACCTGAATCATAACCGGTGCAGAAGCCGTATTTTTTCTGGCTTTGAAACTGATGCTCTTATTTCCTGTAGGAACTGTAATTTGTGGGGATACCAAATATTGTGGGGTACTCACATTAGCTCCTGAGTAAGATTGAATATATTGATTAGAATTAGCTGTATCGTTAAATACAATCATCATCGGACCAGGATTACCTGTCGGTGTCGGTAAAACTGCAGACCATCCATTCTGAGGAAAAGTAGTGTTTCCTGCAGTAAAAGTGTTGAAGTTCTGATTAATAGTCGCTACTTGAGCTTGTGCAGTAATAGCAGAAAAAGCTAGAGCTGCAAAAAGTAATTTTAATTTCATTTTTTCTATTATTTAATTATAACGCAAAATTAAACATTTGTTTTTAATTGTTCTAAATAAAACAATGATTTTTATTTTGTTTTATTCATTTTAACCAAAAATGGACAAAAAATTATTACGTAAGAATTTTCCAAATAGAAGTTATCATTATCAGTATTGTGTTATCACCGTGCTCTTGCAAAAAAACATGTGACAAAATTCTAATTATTTTTAATTGTTCTAAATAAAGCACTATATTTGTCGAAAATTTTTGAGTTTATGAAGAAGAAAGTGCTTTCAATCGTGTCATTATCAGCTATTTTTTGGATCAATGCACAGGAAAAAGATTCTCTTAACCAGAAGAAAATAGAAGAGGTTGTTATTACTGGGCAATATATGCAGCAGTCTATTGATAAATCTATTTATAAGGTTGAGGTAATTGATGCACAGCAGATTAAAAATATGGCGGTAACAAACGTTGCAGAAGTTCTTAATCAGAATCTTAATATCTTAATAGAACCAAGCAGAGGTTCAGGAAATTCAAATGCAAGTATCATGGGATTAAGTGGTGAATACACCAAAATCCTGATTGATAATATTCCCGTGGTAAGTGATGAAGGAATGGGAAATTTGGTTGATCTTACCAAAATCAATGTCAACAATATTGAAAGAATTGAAGTAGTAAAAGGATCAATGGGCGTGGAATATGGTAATAATGCCGTAGCTGGAGTTATCAATATTATTACCAAGAAAAATTATGGAAAAAAGTTTACAGCGATTGCTTCTTTACAGGAAGAAACTGTAGGTAAAGATTACGACTGGTTCAAAAAGGGTAATGGTCGTCATTTGCAATCTTTAAACCTTGGCTATAGAATAAACGATAACTGGTCTGTGACAGCAGATATTAATCATAACGATTTTCAGGGATATAAAGGAATTCTGAACGGCTATAAGTATTTCAGCGAAAATAACGACGGAAAACGCGGTTATGAATGGCAGCCCAAAGATATGCTTACAACCAACGGAACCATCAGATATGGTAAAGGGCACACAAGCTTTTTTTATAAGCTAAATTTTCTAACAGAAAAAATAAACTACTACAATCCTTTAGTTGTTGAAGAATATCTTGGTGCTGGAAACAGAACCTATACTTCTGAAGATATAGATTACAATACACAACGCTGGATTCATCAGTTTAATATTCAGACCAAATTGGGAAGAATCAATTACAACGGTGATTTTTCTTATCAGACTCAGGAAAGAAAATCTCAGGATTATCTTTACGATGTTCCAAACAGGAAAGAGATTTCAAGAGAGCAGGAAATTACTTTCTATAAATCTGATGTTCTATACTCAAGAGGGATGTTCAGTAACTTTTTAAATAGTGAAAAAATCAATTTTCAGCTTGGTTACGAATTAGACAGAACAAAAGGCTTTGCCGACGCAACCACTTTTGAAAGCAATAATAATGGAAGAAGCATTGAAAGATCAATCTTCAACTATGCAAATTTCCTTTCCGCAGAATGGAACGTTGTTGATTGGTTTTCATTCCGTCCCGGTGTAAGATTGGCACTAAGTGATAGATTTGATTCTCAATATAATTATTCTACAACTTTCAGATTCAAAACATCAGAAAAATCAGATATTCGTGCCGTTTTTGGTACTGCCAACAGATTTCCGACCTATGATGAGCTTTATACTTTTGTAGTAGATAACAATCACGATATCAGAGGGAACGAAAGTCTTAAGCCGGAAATAGGGTATTCAGGAAGCATATTCTGGGATTATGCCACTACTTTATCAAACGATTGGAAGTTTAATTTCAGTGCTTCAGGAATGTATCTTGATGTGAAAAACAGAATTGAAGATGTTGTAATTAATAATAGTCCTTTACAAATCACTTTTTTAAATGTTGATAATTATAAATCATTATTATTCGGAGGTGGTATCAATGTAAGAAAAGGAGATTTATCACTCAACGCAGGAGTTTCGGTAATGGGAATTTCACAGTCTTTAAATTCAGGAAATATTTCTTCACCTGATGATTATAATTTCTATACCGAAGCCAATTTGGCAGCTAACTATACCTTACCCTACACTAAAACTTTATTCGCCCTTTATTATAAATATACTGGCGAACAGAGAAAATATACTTTGAAAACCAATGCTCAGGATCCGCAAGATCCGGGACAATATATTTTAGGAGAAATTGGTGACTTTAATATGCTGAATTTCACTCTAAGTCAGCCGTTTTTTAAAAATCATTTCGAAGTTAGCTTAGGAATTAAAAATATTTTTGATGTGACGAGCATCAGAAATACTGTGCAGGCTGGAAATAGTCATAACGGACCACAAGATCAACAAAATCTATTCTACGGCAGAAGTTATTTTGCCAGATTAAATTATACTTTTTAAATAAATTGAAAATGAAAAAAATACTATTTTGCTTATTGATAGGCACTTCTTTTATTTCTCAATCATGTATAAATGACAACGAAGACCCCATAGCAGTACCACCTTCAGACGGATCGAGAGTTGATCCTGATGTGGGAGGTGCTACCCAGCCAAATCAGGTTTGGTTTGATTTGGGTACAGACACAGAAATCCTTACGAAAAGAACCGATTGGGATCTTGCATTATATTCAGGAAACGAATTTAAAGTGGTTTTAAACTCATCCATCATTATGGCGGCAGGTAAAATTCCTAATGCTACCAATATAGATCTGGTAACAGAAGCAAGTGTGGCGACATTAAAAACTCAGGTTCAGGTTGCTGATTTTAATCCTTCAAACGTTGCTTATATTGATGATGTAAAAGGTAATTTTCCTTCAGGATACACAGCAATTGAAGACATCAAAGCAAACGAATCTGATAACGCAATCTATTTGGTCAACATGGGTAAAGAAATTTATTCGGGAACGGTACCAACAGGTTCAGTGGCAACAGGTGGAGACAGTAGAGGTTGGATGAAAGTTCAGATATCAAGAACAGCTACAGGATATAAAGTGAAATATGCCGAACTTAATTCAGCTACTCATAAAGAATTAAGTGTCAATAAAAATACTGCTTATAACTATAACTTTGTAAGCTTAAAGAACAACAAAGAAGTTTTTATTCAACCTGAAAAAAAGAAATGGGATATCTGTTTTACTGTATTTACAAACACAATCACAGGAGCCGGAAGTTACATTTATGCTGATTTTGTAACGATTAATAATGTAGGTGGAGCAGCTGCTTACGAAATTATCGTTCCATCAACATCTTCAGGAGTTGAAGCCTATACAAATTTCAAAACTTCAGATATTGATCAGTCTAAATTTATTCACGACGATCAGAGAGTGATCGGTGCAAACTGGAGAAACCCTGTCGGGACCAATGGTCTCGAAGTATATGGTGACCGTTTTTATGTCATCAAAGATCCTGAAGGTTTCTATTTTAAATTACGATTTACGAGATTGACCAACACCGCAGGAGAAAGAGGAAAACCCCAATTTGAATACAAACCTTTATAGAAATAATCAAATAATAAGTAAAACATGAAAAAATTCATTCTTGCAGTTTCTGTACTTGCAGCAGTATATTCTTGTAAAAAAGAAACTTCAAAACCAACTGAAAATAAAACGGAAGTTTCTTCTGAAACTCCGAAAACCAATAATAAAATTGTTTCTCTAAGTGGAGGAATTACAGAGATTGTCGCAGCTTTGGGACACGAAAGCGAAATTGTTGCTACAGATGTTACAAGCACTTATCCTGAGAGTCTGAAAGCTACCGCTAAAGATTTAGGTCACGTAAGATCAATGACTATTGAGCCGATTATGGCTGTAAGCCCTACTTTAATTTTAGCTTCAGATAAAGATATTAATCCGGATTTGTTAGGGAAAATCAAAGCTTCAGGGATCAAAACTGAATTATTCAAACAGGAATTTTCTGTTGATGGAACCAAAAAACTAATCGCTGATGTTGCAAAAGCTATAGGTAATACAGATTATCAGAAACTAAACGATAAAATCGATGCAGATTTAAAGCAGGTACAGCCGATTGCTAAGAAACCAAAGGTATTGTTCATCTATGCAAGAGGAAATATGATGATGGTTTCAGGGAAAAATACTCCGATGGCAGCTTTGATCAGTCTTGCAGGAGGTGAAAACGCAATCAATGATTTTGAAGATTTCAAACCTTTGACTCCGGAAGCAGTTGTAAAAGCAAATCCTGATGTATTATTCTTTTTCACAAGCGGATTACAAGGTTCAGGCGGAAACGAAGGTGCTCTTAAAATGCCGGGTGTTTCACAGACCAATGCCGGAAAAAACAAAAAAATTATTGCGATGGACGGAGGTTTGGTTTCCGGTTTTGGTCCAAGATTAGGAGAGGCTGCAGTTGCATTAAACAAACTTTTAGTTGAGAACACAAAGTAAATTATACTTTTATTTTATTATAAGTGCCTTGTTGCTCATTATTCTGGCAACCGGGGCACTTTATGTAGGAGTTTACGATTTTAACGGTGTTTCACCTTTTACGGTTTTAGGACAGTTGATTCAGGGTGATCCGAATTTAGCCTTAAGTGATAAATATGTCATTTGGGATGTGCGTGCAGCACGAATTATGATGGCGATTTTAGTAGGAAGTATGCTCGCAGTTTCAGGAACGAGTTTGCAGGGATTGTTCAAAAATCCTTTGGCAACCGGTGAAGCGATAGGTTTAACTTCCGGAGCAACTTTACTTGCGGCAATTGCAATTGTTTTAGGAGGGCATTTCAAACAGTATCTTCCTGAAATGGTTCAGTTTTCACTGACGGGTATTTCAGCTTTTATAGGAGCTTTATTAGCAATGATGCTGGTTTACAGAATCTCAACGAGTGCAGGGAAAACCAATGTAGTCATGATGTTGTTAAGCGGAGTTGCCATTACATCCATCGGTTTTTCAATTACAGGATTTCTGATTTATATTTCTAAAGACGAGCAGTTAAGAGATTTAACGTTCTGGAATATGGGAAGTTTAGCCGCTGCAACATGGACGAAAAACATCGTTTTAGCTATTGTAATAGCAATTTCATACACCATTTTACTCCCGAAAGGAAAGGCTTTAAATGCAATGATGTTGGGAGAAAGAGATGCGCAGCATTTAGGAATCAATGTTGAAAGATTAAAGAAACAGATTGTGATAATTACCTCTTTAATGGTAGGAACCTGTGTGGCATTTTCCGGGACGATAGGTTTTGTAGGTCTTATTGTACCCTATATTTTAAGGCTTTTATTTAAATCAAATTATACATTTATTTTGCCTTTGTCAGCAGTTTTGGGAAGTATTTTACTTTTAATTGCCGACACGATCAGCAGAAGCATTGTAGCACCGTCAGAATTACCCATCGGTATTTTGACATCACTGATTGGAGGTCCGATTTTCATCGCTATTTTAATTAAATTTAAAAAATCACTTTAATGTTAAAGGCAAATCATATCAATTATAAGCATAAAGAGTTTTTTATTCTTGATGAGGTTGATGTTTCTTTGAATTACGGAGAATTTTTAGCGATTGTCGGTCCCAACGGAGCCGGAAAGTCTAGTTTGCTCAGTGTTTTGGCAAATGAAATAAAACAGGGAAAACAAGAGATTTTATTTAAGGAAAAACAGATTTCAGCTTGGGAAGTACGGGAACTGTCAATGCATAAAGCCAAGTTTTCACAGCACAATTCCAACGAAATCCCTTTGCAGGTAAAAGATGTAGTCATGATGGGACGTTATCCGTATTTCGATTCCCAACCTAGAAAAGAAGACTTCGAAGCAATGAATAAACATCTGTACGAAACCGATGTTTATCATTTGAAAGACCGGGATTACAATACTTTGTCGGGTGGTGAAAAACAGCGTGTACATCTTTCGAGAGTCATGGCTCAGGTGGAAAACCAAATTGAAAGAAAACTGATTTTCTTAGACGAACCTTTGAATAATTTAGATATAAAACATCAGTACAAAGCTTTAGAGATCATCAAAAAATTTACGCAAAATGAAAATTCGGCAATCGTGGTTTTACATGATTTGAATTTGGCAGCCCAGTTTGCAGACAAGATTTTATTGATGAAATCTGGGAAAATTTCGGCGTACGGAACACCGGAAGAAGTTTTTACGGCTGAAAATATTACGAATGCTTATCATTTCCCCTGTACGATTTGTCCGCATCCTGTTAACTCAAATCCGATGATCATTTTTGGATAATATGGAAAAAGATCAACTTAAAATATTAGCACAAAATCTTGCCAATCCGCAAGGTGAAAAAGGAATCGAAATTGGCGAAATGATGAATGCCACCAATATCGGAATGACGCTGGAAAGCATCAAAATGCTTTTGCTTGAAGACAATGAAAATATCCTCGAAATCGGTCATGGAAATGCAGGTCATCTAAAAAATATTTTAAAGAAAGCTAAAAACTTAAAATACACAGGAATTGATATTTCTGAAACCATGCACAATGAAGCTGAAAAATTAAATAAAGATTTTAATGATCAGGCTGATTTTGTATTGTATCAGGGCGAAAAACTTCCTTTTGAAGATCAATTTTTTGATAAAATATTTACAGTAAACACTGTTTATTTCTGGGAACAACCTGTAGAATATTTAAATGAAGTTTACAGAGTTTTAAAAGATAATGGAACATTTGTTCTCACTTTCGGACAGCGTGATTTCATGGAAAAATTACCTTTCACCAAATACAATTTTAAACTTTATAATAATGACGAAATGGAAGAATTGATTTCAGAAAGTCATTTTAAAAGAATGAAAATCTCCGAAAAAGAAGAAGAAATAAAAAGCAAAACCGGAGATGAAGTAATCAAAAGAATTTACACAGTTTTAACCATAAAAAAATAAAATAATGAGCACATTAGTTAACGAACTGAAAGAAAAATGGGAAGCTCTTAAAGCAGAAAATCCACATTTGAGAATAAGAAATGCCGCAGAACAATTGGGTGTAAGCGAAGCAGAATTATTATTAACTAACGTAGGTGAAGAAGTTACCGTTCTGAAACCTGAATTTGCCAACATCTTGACAGAAGTTGAAAAATTAGGCAAAGTAATGGCTCTCACGAGAAATGATGAGTGTGTACATGAGAGAAAAGGAACCTATCTGAACGGCGATTTCAGCAGTCCTCATGCCCAGCTTTTCGTAGGTGAAGATATTGACCTTAGAATTTTTATGAATCACTGGAAATTTGCTTTCGCAGTAGTGGAAGGTGACCGAAAAAGCCTTCAGTTCTTCGGAAAAGACGGTTTGGCACTTCATAAAATATATTTAACAAAAGACAGCAATGTTGAAGCTTTCGATCCGATCGTGGCTCAGTTTAAAGCTGAAAACCAAAGCGAAACTTTCGAATTTGAAGCTGCCGCTCCAAAAGCTCCTGAAAAGGCTGATTCTGAAATTGATGCTGAAGGTTTCAAAAAAGCTTGGACTGAATTGAAAGATACCCACGATTTCTTTATGATGACCAGAAAATTCGGAGTTTCAAGAACTCAGGCTTTGAGATTGGCCCCTGAAGGATACGCTAAAAAGATGGAGACTTCAAAAGTGGTCAACGTTTTGGAAGATGCGTCTGAAAAGAACCTTCCGATCATGATTTTCGTGGGTAACAGAGGAATTATCCAGATTCATACAGGTGAAGTGAAGAAAACGATGTGGCATCAGCAATGGTTTAACGTGATGGACCCTGATTTTAATTTACACCTTGATGTAACTAAAATCGCTGAAGCGTGGATCGTGAAAAAACCTACGGAAGACGGTGAAGTAACAGCAATTGAAGTATTCAACAAAGAAGGTGATTTCATCGTTCAGTTTTTTGGAAAAAGAAAGCCCGGAATCCCTGAATTGCAGGAGTGGAAAGATCTTGTAGCAGATTTGGAAAAGTAATTGATAATTGATTTGTAAAGGCCGTTTTGTTTTTTCAAGGCGGCTTTTTTCTTAAGTAATTGTAAATTTGCTTAACAGCAAAGGGTCATGAAATTTCCATTGATCCACTTAGCTTGTCATACCGTAGGGATCTAAACCGGATTATTAGAGATTAAACTGGAAAGATTAGTGTCTAAATCACTACGGAATAACAAATATAATGGTTACTAAAAACAACTAAAAAGACTAAAAATGAAAAATATTTTCATCGCCATATTATTGATTAGTTTCTGTTCTGTTAATGCTCAGAATATAAAAGCTTTTCAGTTTTACAATCAAAAAGGAAAAGAAATTAAAACAGATAAATTGGTCAAAGAATTGGCGGAATATGATATTGTTTTCTTTGGTGAAAATCACAACAGTTCGATCAATCATTGGCTGCAATTGAAAATCACCGAGGAATTATTTACAAAGAAAAACGGACAGATCATTCTTGGAGCAGAAATGTTTGAAAGAGATAATCAATCTCAACTGAACAATTATTTAAGCGGAAAATTTGATGCTAAAACCTTGAAAGATTCTGCCCGTCTTTGGAATAATTTTACCACAGATTACAAACCTTTGGTTGATTTTGCCAAAGATAAAAAACTGAAGTTCATCGCAACCAACATTCCCAGAAGATATGCTTCTCAAACAGCCAAAGAAGGTTTGGAATCATTGAATAAACTAAGCGAAAAAGAGAAAACTTATATTGCTCAACTACCAATAAAAGTAGCTTTAGACACACCCGGTTATCCTGAAATGAAAACCATGATGGGTGAACATGCAGATGGAACGAAAGTGATGAATTTTATTTCTGCTCAAGCAACGAAGGATGCGACAATGGCAGAATCTATCCTGAAAAATTTTGAGGCAGGAAAAACATTCATCCATTACAACGGAAATTTTCACAGCAAAGAATTTGGCGGAATTTACTGGTATATCAAACATAAAAATCCCAACCTGAAAATGGCTGTCATCTCCGTTTTTGAATCTGAAAATCCTGAATTGAAAATTCCTGAAAAAGAATATATCCCGACAGATTTTAATCTGATCATTCCTGCCGATATGACGAAGACCTATTAAATTTGATAAAGTAATATTCAGAATATTTGTCATTCCGTAGGAATCTAAGCGAAGATTTTAAATAATTATTTACGCTGCCTAGATTCCTACGAAATGACAAACTTGTGTTTTAAAAAAAATCTATATTTGTTCAACATTCCAAAAAATGAAAAAACTCTCTTTACTTCTCATATTTTTCGTCAGTTTTATTAACGCTCAAAAACTGACTTCCACCGAAATTTCTCTAATCAATCAAGGAGATATTAAAACATTATTACCCATTTTTCAAACGACAGATTCTCATCAGCATACAACATTATTAGATCAGTCGAAGGAAATCGATCCTACCGATCCAAACACCACAGTTTTAGTAGCAAGAATGAAAGAATCTCTTCTCTCAACAGACGGTGGAGTAGGAATTGCCGCACCACAGGTCGGAATCAACAGAAAAGTAATCTGGGTTCAGCGTTTTGATAAAGAAGGAGAGCCGCTGGAATATTTTATAAATCCTGTGATCACATGGAAATCTGAACTTCAAAATCTCGGTCCGGAAGGTGATTTGTCAATCCCGGAATTCAGAGGACAGTTTTACAGAAGTAAAGTAATCCAGCTTCAATATGTAGATTTAAAAGGACAAAAATATTCTGAAATTGTAGAAGGCTTTACTGCCGTTATTTTTCAGCACGAAATAGACCATCTTTTCGGAATTTTAATTTCAGATAAAAAAGAAAAAGAACTGAATGATGAGTATATAAAAGTGGATGCTTATGAGAGGAGTGATTCGAAAACGAGATAAAAAAATCTACCTCCAAAGGAAGCAGATTCATATAATTAAAGAAAAAAATCTTAGTTATTCGTTACCGAAAGTTTCACCTCAATATTATTTCTCGTAGCATTAGAATACGGACAAATCTGATGTGCTTTTTCAGTTAATTCCTGAGCCTTTTCAATAGAAACTCCAGGAATATTCACATCTAATTCTGCTGCCAAACCAAAACCACCGTCTTCATTTTGTCCGATGCTTACTTTTGCGGCAACTGAAGTTTCTCCGGTTTCAATTTTAGATTTATTAATGATCAAATTCAAGGCGCTGTCAAAACAAGCTGCATATCCTGCTGCAAAAAGCATTTCAGGATTTGTGTAATCGTCATTGGCTCCGCCTAATCCTTTTGGCATTCTCACCTCAAGATCCAAAACTCCGTTTTCGCTTTTTACCTGTCCGTTTCTTCCGCCTTTTGCGGTAACGTTGGTTGTATATAATGTTTTCATTTATTTTTGAATTTTGTTTAAAATTTTCTCGACAGTTTCTTTCAATTCCAGAAGATCTTCAGTTGTAAGATTTAGTTTTTCCTGCATTTTCTGCGGAATTTCACAGGCTTTTTGTTGTAAATTTCTTCCAGAATCATCCAAAAAAACTTCTACCACTCTTTCATCTTCTTTTTTTCTTTTACGAATGATAAAACCTTTAGATTCGAGTCTTTTCAGAAGCGGAGTCAAAGTTCCGCTGTCGAGATACAGTTTTTCACCAATTTGGTTCACAGTCAATCCATCTTTTTCCCAAAGCACCATCATCACAAGATATTGAGAATAGGTAATACCAAGTTCATCAAGAAACGGACGGTATAAACCTGTAATTTCCTTTGCGATAACATAAAGCGGAAAACAAAGCTGATTTCCTAATTTGGGCGGATGATTTTTCATAATTAAATAAGGGTGTTGAAAAGAAAAAACTATTTTCTAATGATAAATTCTTCCATCGGAATTCTTACTTTCTTCATGTGAGAAAGATAGTCGTTTTCGAGATCTCTGTAGCCAAGATATAAAAGACTTACGCTCTTCAAACCCAATTCTCTTAAATCTAAAATTTCGTCTACCACTTCATTGCTGAAACCTTCCGCAGGAGTAGAATCGATCTTCAATTCTGCAGCCTGAGCCATAGCTAAGCCTAAAGCAATATAAGTCTGTCTTGCGGTATGTGCAAAATGTTGATCAGGAGTTTGAGCACCATATAATTCTTTGATTTTATCGGTATAGCTGCTAAAACGCCCTCTTGGCAAATCTCTTACATCGGTATGATGATCATAAACTTTGTCAATCTTTTCGTTTGAATAGCTATCCCATGCTGCAAAAACCAAAACATGAGAAGAATCTCTCATCACTTCAGGATTCAATGCACCTTTTACCATTTTCTCCTTCAGTTCCTGATTTTCTACTACAATCACACGGAAAGGTTGTAGTCCTGATGAAGTAGGAGCTAGTCTTGCAGCTTCTAAAATTTTATTTAAATCTTCTTCTGATACTTTTTTTGTTGAGTCATATGCTTTTACAGCATGTCTCCAGTTTAAATCTTCTATTAACGACATTGTTTATTATTTTAAAATTAAAAAATTTGATTCTTAAATTATCTGAATCAAAATAATAATGCAAAGTTACACAACAATTAAATTGTGTGCAATTTAATTTCATAAAATGTATTTTAGATGAAATCTATGATATTGGTATTTCTAATTTTACGCAAAAGAAAATCCATTGAAAATAGACAATGGATTAATTTAATATAATAAGGAATTTATGCAGTTTAGTTTTTAACCAATTCCGCCCCAAAAACATCTGCAAAATGCTTTCTGATCTTCACTTTAATATCTTCCATTTCTTCAGGAGTCAATTCTCTTTCCAATTCTCTTTTCAAAGAAGTGACCTGTTTATCTTTAATTCCACACGGAATAATGTATTCAAAATAACGCATATCGGTATTGACATTAAAAGCAAAACCATGCAAAGTCACCCAACGGGAAGCTTTTACACCCATCGCACAAATTTTTCTGGCGTAAGGTTTTCCTACATCGAGCCAAACCCCGGTTTCTCCGGGTGAGCGTTCACCTTTTAAACCAAATTCAGCCATAGTCCGAATAATAACTTCTTCAAGATTTCGCATGTATAAATGAATATCGGTAAAGAAATTTTCAAGATCTAAAATAGGATAACCCACAATTTGTCCGAACCCGTGATACGTAATATCTCCGCCACGATTTACTTTTACGAAAGTGGCATCGATTTCTTTTAGTTTATCGATTCCGGCGAGCATATTTTCTTCATGTCCGCTTTTGCCTAATGTGTAAACATGAGGATGCTCCACCACAAGAAAATAGTTAGGAGTTGTAAGGTGCTCTTCAGCAGGTAAGTCGCGGTTTTTGATTTTGGTATCGATGATTTCTTTCATCAGTTTTTCCTGATAATCCCAAGAAGACTGATAATCTTTTACGCCCAAATCTTCAAATGCTACGACTTTATTTTGATGTGTGTTCATTCCAATTATTAACAGACAAATTTAGTGATTTTTAATTTTTTATTGAATGAATAAAATCTATTGCATTTATCTTCCAATCTTTATCATTCAGCAAAATATTGACGAATGCAGTTCCTATGATTCCGCCGTCTGCTTTTTCGGTCACGTTTTCAAAATCTTCTTTAGATTTGATTCCAAAACCGATCATCACAGGATTTTTTAATGGAAGTGCTGCAATTCTAGAAAGGTAATCTTCATTTTTTAAAACTGCATTGTCGTTTCCTGTTGTGGAAGACGAGCTCACAGCATATAAAAACCCTGAACTCAGAGAATCAAGATACAGAATTCTATCATCCGAAGTTTCAGGTGTGATCAGAAATGTAAAATTTAAATTATATTTTTCTAAAATTTTCTGATAATTTTTTTCGAATTCGATAGGTGGAAGATCAGGAATAATCAATCCTGAAACACCACTTTCAGAACATTCTCTACAGAAATTTTCAAATCCGAAGCTTAAAACAGGATTGATATAACCCATCAAAATTACCGGAATTTTCATTTCATTTTTAATTGATTTTAGCTGAGAAAATAGTTTCTCAATCGTCATTCCGTTTTTTAAAGCCTGTTCGTGAGCTTTCTGAATGACAGGTCCGTCTGCAACCGGATCAGAATAAGGCATTCCGATTTCCATCATATCCGCTCCGGAATCCTGAATGAGCTGTATGATTTCGGTAGTGTCTTCCAGTTGAGGAATTCCTGCTGTGAAATATATATTGAGTTTTTTCATTTTTTAGAATTTAGAGGTTATTTTTCATGCTGTATACTAATGTCTAGTATCTAGCTTCTAATTTCTTTAAGTAAGTTTCCATATCCTTATCACCACGTCCGCTCAAACAGATCACGACAATATCATTTTCATTAAACCTTTTCTTATTTAGAACCGCCAACGCATGAGCACTTTCCAAAGCAGGAATAATTCCTTCCAGTTTTGTGAGTTCAAAGGCAGATTCTAAAGCTTCATCATCGTTAATACTGAAAAATTCTGCACGGTTTTCTTTAAACAAATGGGCATGAAAAGGTCCGATTCCCGGATAATCCAAACCTGCTGAAATTGAATGAGGTTCAATGACTTGTCCGTCTTTTGTTTGCATGACCAGACTTTTGCTTCCGTGAAGAACTCCTAAAGTTCCAAGAAAAGTTGTTGCAGCCGATTTTCCTGATTCAACACCAAAACCTCCTGCTTCTGCAGCAATGATTTTCACATTTTCTTCCTCTACAAAATGATAAAAAGTTCCTGCAGCATTACTTCCGCCACCAACACAGGCAATCACATAATCAGGATTTTCTCTTCCGATTTGTCCGTAAAGCTGTTCTTTAATTTCTTTGGAAATTACACTTTGAAATCTCGCCACCAAATCGGGAAAAGGATGCGGTCCTACAACACTTCCGATCACGTAATGAGTTGTGGTTGAGTTGTTAATCCAATCTCTTAAGGCTTCGTTCACCGCATCCTTCAAAGTTTTTGATCCTGAAGTTGCAGGAATTACGGTTGCTCCCAACATCTTCATTCTTCCAACATTCGGAGCCTGTCTTGCAATGTCAACCTCGCCCATGTAGACGATACATTCCAAACCCAATAATGCGCAAGCTGTGGCAGTTGCAACGCCGTGCTGTCCGGCACCGGTTTCAGCAATAATTCTATGTTTTCCGAGACGTTTTGCTAACAAAACCTGTCCTAAAGCATTGTTAATTTTATGAGCTCCCGTATGATTGAGATCTTCTCTTTTCAGATAAATCTTTGTATTGTATTTTTCACTTAAATTTTTCGCAAAATAGAGTGGAGTAGCACGACCAACATAATTTTTAAGCAAATCCTGATATTCAACTTGAAAATCTTCAGATTCTATGATTTTTAAATAATTATTTTGAAGTTCTTCAACATTTGGATATAACATTTCCGGAATGAATGCGCCTCCGAATTCTCCGTAATAACCGTTTTGATCTGGGTTTTTATAATTCATATTTTTTTATTTAATAATAGAAAGTCCCAAAGGGACGATTTAACAAAGCATAGGAATTTATTCCTATGAATTTAGCGAGATCATAAAGACATCAATCCCAAATATATTTTTCGTCATAATCTATTTTGTATTTTTTGTAATAATTAACCATCTCATGTTTGAAATCAAATTCTTTATGATGCTCTCTTTGGTTTTTAATATATTCTGTAACCACGAAAATGTTATTTGGACTAACAGAAAAAGCTCCATAACCTTCCTGCCAAAAGAAATCTTCATATTTTTTTCCTTTAGTCTTAATCCACTTAGATGAAATTGCTTTTATCTCCTGTACAAATTTCATCAAAGCAATTTTTCTTGACAATAAACATAGAATGTGAATATGATTATCGGTTCCACCAATTTGTAATGCTGGACTTTCTAAATCTTTACATAAAGCCGAAATATATGCGAAGAGCTCGGTTTCTATTTTCTCATCAATAAAATCATTTCTATATTTTGTACTAAAAATGATATGAATGTAGTTTTTGACTAAAGATTGTGGCATTTTTCTGTTGTGTTTTATATTTTAATAGGATTTTATCCTATTCTTTGTTAGTCGTCCCTTTGGGACTTTGAAATAAATTTACCAATTTTTTTATTTTTTCTACATCTTTATTTCCGGGCCCCATTTCAAATCTTGAATTGATGTCTAATGCAAAAGGTTTTTGATTTAAGAGTTCAATATTTCCGATATTTTCTAAAGAAATTCCGCCGCTTAAAAAATAAGGAAGTGGGATTTCAATTTCATTTAAAATATTCCAATTAAATGTTTCTCCGGTTCCGCCGTACGCTTTTGAATCAGTGTCGAAAAGTAAGTAGTTGATGGTTGACAGTTGTCTGTTGATGTTTTTTTGCAATTCATCGAAAGATTGATTTCCAATTCTGATAACTTTAATAATTCTAATTTTAGGATTCAGTTTTTTATTTAGTTCAGAAATAAACTCATTATTTTCGTCACCATGAAGCTGAATAAAATTTAAATCTGCCTTTTCTGCAATTTCTATTAATTTATCTAAATTTTCATTAACAAAAACTCCGACTTTTCCTGAATGATTTATTTTTAAAATTTCATCTAAACTTAAATGATTCAAAACATATCGTGATGATTTTTTATGAAAAATAAAGCCAAGAAAATCTGTATTCATCGAAATTAATTCCTGAATCTGATCCAATTCTGTTAAGCCGCAAACTTTGAGTTTCATGATATTTTATTTGTAAATTCTTCAAAAGCTTTTGCAGGATTTTCGTTTTTCATAAAATATTCTCCCATCAAAAATCCGTCAAAGCCTTTTTCTTTTAGATAATTAAAATCTTCAATATTATAAATTCCGCTTTCTGCAATTGATAAAACGTTTTTTGGAAGCTGATTTTTCAGATTGACAGAATGTTTTAAATCAACTTTGAAATCTTTTAAATTTCTATTGTTAATTCCTACAAAATCAACTGTTTTGTGATAATGTTTGAGTTCTTCTTCTGTATGAATTTCCAACAAAACTTCAAGACCTAATTGATGAGACAATTCTGTGAACTCTAGAACCTGAGAAGGTGAAAGACAAGCAGCAATTAACAAAATAAGATCTGCTCCGATACTTTTTGCTTCATAAAACTGATATTCATCGATCATAAAATCTTTTCGAAGAATTGGGATGTTGATTTCTCTTCTTGCTTTTAAAACATCATCAAAACTTCCTCCAAAAAAATCTTTATCTGTCAAAATAGAAACCGCACTTGCTCCGAATCTTTCATACTCAGAAACAACTTCTATCGGAGAAACTATGTCATTAATTATTCCTTTTGACGGAGATTGTCTCTTAAATTCAGCAATAATTCCGGATTTGGACTTTAATGTTTCTTTTAACGATAACGTTTTTCTGTTGAAAAATTCTGAATCTTTCAGCTGTTGTACAGAAATTTTAGATTTTGATTCTTTAATTTCCTGTTTTTTTCTTTCTATGATTGTATCTAAAATAGTCATGTTGGTAATCGGTTTCTAATTCTTACACATTGCGACCCGGCTTGAACGGAACTCCTTTTGCGAAGCAAAAGAGTGGGAGTGGAAGACGGAAATTGTCGCCATAAAAAAATTAATGAATTAAATTATTCAGACTTCTCAATGCTTTCCCACTTTCCAGACTTTCCTGAGCAAGAAGGAGACAGTCTTCATATTTTCCGAATTTTTGAGTATGATGAAGCGCAACCGCCGCATTGGCAACAACAACCGCGTTTTGCTCAAACGTTCCGTTACCTTCCAAAATATTTCTGAAAATTTTGGCTGATTCTTGAGGAGTTTCTCCGGCAACAATACTTTTTGGATCTAAAGTATTAAAACCTAAATCTTTCGTGGAGTAAATTTCTTCGCTGTTTTTTGTGATGATTTTGCTGTCGCTGGTTAAGCTTATTTCATCATAACCATCCAATCCGTGCACAATTGTGAATTCACGATTGTCTTTTTGAAGGAGATATTGATAAATTCTTGCAATTTCTAAATTGTAAACTCCGATCACCGAAAACTGAGGTTTTGCAGGATTCACTAAAGGTCCGAGCAAATTGAAGAAAGTTCGTAACCCTAAAGATCTTCGCAAAGCTCCTACTGATTGCAAAGCGGGATGAAAATAGGGTGCATGCAAGAAACAGATGTTTGCTTTTTCTAAATCTTCATTCAGACTTTCAGAATCATTATGAAATTGATAACCAAGTTCTTCCAGAACATTTGAAGAACCTGTGATTGTCGATGCACCATAATTACCGTGTTTGGTCACTTTTTGTCCGGCTCCTGCGATGACAAAACTTGCTAAAGTAGAAATGTTGATGGTATTTTTCCCGTCACCGCCTGTTCCGACAATATCCAAAGCATCGCTCGCATCGATGTTGACGGGAACTGCCATTTGCAGCAGAGCCTGTCTGAAACCTTCAAGTTCGTTTAAGGTAATATTCCGCATCAGAAAAACAGTGATAAATGCTGTAACTTCGGCTGTGTTGAATTTATTTTGAGCAATCTCAATCATAATCGCTTTTGCTTCAGATTTTGACAAAGTATGATGATTGAAAAGGTATTCTAAGATTTCTTTCATGAGTTCATAAATTTGAGATTAATTCAAAAGAAAATTTCTGATAATCACTTCTCCTTCAGGTGTCAAAATACTTTCGGGGTGAAACTGAACGCCGTGGACATCGTAGGTTTTATGTTGCAAAGCCATGATCATTCCGTCATTATCGACTGCGGTAATTTCTAACTCGTCAGGAAAATTTTCGTTGTTGACAGCCCAACTGTGGTATCTTCCAACCTCGATTTCTTTTGGTAAATTTTTGAAAAGCTTTACATCTTCCTTTATCGTTTTTGAAGTCGTTGCAACCCCATGAAAAATCTCTGAAAGATTAATCAAATTTCCACCAAAAGCTTCTGCAATTGCTTGTTGACCAAGGCAAACTCCGAGAATACTTTTCTTTGGAGCATATTTTTTAATCAAATCCAGTAAAATTCCGGCTTCTTCAGGAATTCCGGGACCTGGAGAGAGAATGATTTTTTCGTATTTTTCAATTTCTTTAATCGAAATTTCATCATTTCGATAAACATCAACTTTTTGATTGGTGATTTTTTCAATCATCTGAACGAGATTGTAAGTGAAACTATCGTAGTTATCGAATACCAATATTTTAGTTGTTGGTTGTTCGTTGTTGGTTGTTGGTTTTAAAATATTTGTCATCTTATTTTTTCTTTAATAATTAATTTGCAACCAATTTTTCTGCTTTTTCAACTGCTTTTTTCAATGCATTAAGCTTATTGTTGACTTCTTCCAACTCATTTTGAGGAATTGATTTTGCCACCAAACCGGCTCCGGCTTGATAAAACAGAGTATTGTTTTTGCTTAAAAATGTTCTGATCATAATCGCCTGATTGCAATCGCCATTTAATCCAATCATCCCGATGCAGCCACCATAATAACCTCGAGAATCTTTTTCGTATTCATTAATCAACTCAAGAGCTTTGTATTTTGGAGCTCCACTTAAAGTTCCCTGCGGAAAAGTTGAAGAGACCACTTCAAATGGATTGGTGTTTTCTTCTAAATCGGCTGTAACTTCACTTACCATGTGAATGACGTGTGAAAAAAGCTGAATTTCTTTTAATTTGGTTACAGTAACATTTTTTCCGAGTTTTCCAAGATCATTTCTTGCCAAATCCACCAACATTGTATGTTCGGCATTTTCTTTGGGATCTTTTTTTAAAGCTTCGGCTGAAAGTAAATCGGTTTCAAAATCGTTGGTTCTTTTAAATGTTCCAGCGATGGGATGAATAATTGCTTTGTTGTCTTTAATAATCAATTGACTTTCAGGACTTGATCCGAATAGTTTGTAGTTTCCGTAATCGAAAAAGAAAAGATAAGGTGAAGGATTGATATTTCTTAAAGCACGATACACATTGAATTCATCTCCTTTGAATTTCTGCTCAAATCTTCTGCTGAGAACCAACTGAAAAACATCGCCTCGCATACAATGTTTTTGAGCCACTTTTACCAGTTCAAGATACTCTTCGTCAGTAAGATTAGAAGTTTCTTCATCTATTTTTTCAAAAGGAAAAACGACAGAATTTTTATTTTTAATTAAATTTTCCAAAGTGTAGGCTTCAGATTTTACGCCATCGATTTCATTTTCTATCAAATGCATCTCATCATTGTAATGATTGATCACAATGACATACTGATACAATCTGTAACGAAGAATGGGAATTTCAACTTCTTTGCTTTGTGGTTTAAAGTCAATTTTCTCAAAAAGCGGAACAGCATCAAAACTTGTATATCCAAAAAGACTTTGAGCGGTTTCCTCTATTTTTTTATTTGTTTTTTCACATACAAAAACTTTCGAAAAATCATTAAGCAAATCTGTCACTTGAATGTTCTCTAAAGTTTTTTTCTCCGGATTTTCATTTGGAAATTTTATTTCAAATTCGTGATGATTTTTGATCTCAATTCCGGCAATTGCATTGATCGCAATAAATGAAAAATTGTTGTCGGTGCTTTTGATATCCGAACTTTCAAGTAAGATCGTATCTCTGAACTTATCGCGAATCTGAAGATAAATATTCATCGGAGTCTGAAGATCGCCCAATGATTTTCTGGAGGTAGTTTTTATGTGGATTTTGTTGCTAAACATTTTAATTTTTTTAAATAGTTGACAAAAAAAAGACTTCAACGCAATCGTCAAAGTCTATATATTTTCTATAATATTCCGGTTGTATTTAGCAACAAGATAATAGCTTCAGACCCGACGAAGAGTTTGAATGCCACCACCAAAAATTGTTGCTTGTATTTAACATGTGACAAATGTAGATAATTTTTTAATATCAAAAACAAAAATTGGAGAAAATTTAATTATGATTTAAAAAAGGCGTGAATTCTCTTATTTGAAAGTTTATTTTTATATTTTTGTCAGCAGATTAAAAGGCTATGAAATCGGTATTCGGTTTAGTTATAATAATTTAGAAATAATAGAAAAATTTATATATGAAATCGCTTTGATGTTATGTTTTAAATTAACAAACATCTAAAATGGCGATAACATATGTCCTTAAAAAAATAAGTATTTACATATGAAAAAAGTATTAGCAATCGCATTTATCGGAAGTTTATTCGCAGTTAGCTGTTCAAAAAAAACAGACAAATCTTTACAAGATAGCAACACGATGTTAGAAGAGCCTGCAGCTCCTACTGTACCGGCTGATTCTACAGCAAAAACTGAAACTGCTCCGGCAACTGCAACTCCTGCTCCTTCACCGTCTACAGATTCTACGGCATCAAAAAAATAATGAAAAAACTGTTTTTAACGGGAGTTGTAAGTTTACTTATTATTTCCTGTTCAAAGAAAGAAAACTCAGAAATACAACCATCATCAGATGCTTCTACACCTATCGCGACCAATGTTTCGGGACAAAGTTTGGTAGGAGCATCTGATTGTATGGCTTGTCATAATGCAGATGAACGGTTGATTGGACCTTCATATAAAGAAATTGCGGCAAAATATTCTGAAAAGGATATCGAAATTCTTGCTTCAAAAATTATTGAAGGCGGAAGCGGAGTTTGGGGAAGTGTTCCGATGCAACCTCACCCGCAAATATCGAAAGCAGACGCAAAAAAAATGGTGGAATACATTTTAAGTCAGAAAAAATAATTGATGACCGAAAAATCAGGACTGCACATAAGAAATTTACATCGAAATTCTTACAATTTTGAACAGTTGATTTCCTGTGTGCCGGAACTGAAACATTATGTTTTCACCAATGCTTACGGGAATTTAACCTTAAATTTCAGCATTCCGAAAGCTGTAAAATTGCTTAATAAAGCTTTATTGCAACATTTTTATGATGTTAAAAATTGGGATATTCCTGACGAAAATCTTTGTCCGCCCATTCCGGGACGTGCAGATTATATTCATTACATCGCAGATTTATTAGCTGAAAATTTAGCGGAAATACCCAAAGGTTTATTGATAAAAGGTTTGGATATCGGAACCGGAGCCAATCTTGTCTATCCTTTGATTGCCCATCAATCTTATGATTGGGAGATGATCGGAACAGATATCAATCAAAAATCTTTGGAAAATGCTCAGAAAATTTTGGATTATAATCCTGGTTTTTCTGAAAATATAAAATTGAGATTCCAGCCGGATTCAAATTTTACATTTAAAAATATTCTTAATTCTGAGGATAGATTCACTTTCTCCATGTGCAATCCACCATTTCATGATTCAGAAGAATCTGCCATGAAAGGAAATCTCAGAAAAACAAGAAATCTTAAAAAATCAAAGGCTCAAAAGCCAAATCTCAATTTTGGTGGACAACAATCTGAACTTTGGTGTGAAGGTGGCGAAGTGGCTTTTATCTCAAAAATGATTGAAGAAAGTGCTTTGTATTCGACTCAAATTCTTTGGTTTACATGTTTGGTTTCCAAAAAAGAAAATCTTTTCAAACTGAATTCACTTTTAAAAAAAGTAAAAGCTGTCGAGGTGAAAACAATTGATATGGCGCAAGGTCAGAAAGTGAGCAGGATTTTGGCTTGGACTTTTGTGCTCCCGAAAGAAAGAAAAACTTGGGTCTAATTTTTTTTTGGCAGCAACGAACTTGGTTCGTAAACTTCGATAAAAGCGTTCGCTTATATCTCATTTATGCCTTCCGATCCCAATCTTTTGCTTTGCAAAAAGATTTCCGCTCAAGTCGGGCTGAAAATTGAATGTTCATATCTTGTTTCGAGAATTAAACCTCACTTTGTTATTCCGGAAGGATCTTGACAAAGCTGTAGAGATTGCTCCGGAATGACAAAGTGTGTATGAAATAAATTGCAATAAGTAATCTTTGTTATTTTGTGTTGCTCGAAAATTTAACTTCCATAAACACTTAAAATTCACTATTTTTGCAATTCGAAAAAATTGAATTATAATGCAATTATCAGAACAGGAAATCATTAGAAGAGAAAAGCTGACCAAGCTTGTTGAAATGGGAATCAACGCGTTCCCGGCAGAAGAATATGTCATTACAGATACTACAGAATCTATAAAACATGATTTTTCTGAAAGTAAACAGGTGAAGATTGCGGGAAGATTGATGTCCCGCAGAATTCAGGGGAAGGCTTCTTTTGCTGAATTGCAGGATTCTACAGGTAAAATTCAGGTGTACTTCAACAGAGACGAGATCTGTACAGGAGAAGACAAAACTTTATATAACGATGTTTACAAGCATTTATTAGACATCGGTGATATCATCGGAATTGAAGGCGAATTGTTTACGACTCAGGTTGGTGAAAAAACAGTTTTGGTGAAAAACTTTACGTTGCTTACCAAAGCATTACGTCCGCTCCCACAGGCAAAAACGGATGAAAATGGAGTAGTACACGATGCTTTCAACGATCCGGAAATGAGATACAGACAGCGTTATGTAGATTTAACGGTGAATCCGCAAGTGAAAGAAATTTTCGTGAAAAGAACAAAATTGTTCAATGCAATGAGAACTTTCTTTAATGATGCAGGGTATTTTGAAGTTGAAACTCCAATTTTACAGTCAATTCCTGGTGGAGCTGCGGCGAGACCGTTTATTACACATCATAATGCTTTAGATATTCCATTATATTTAAGAATTGCAAACGAATTGTATCTGAAAAGACTGATCGTTGGTGGATTTGACGGTGTTTATGAATTTTCGAAAAACTTCAGAAATGAAGGAATGGACAGAACGCACAACCCGGAATTTACAGCAATGGAAATCTATGTTGCTTATAAAGATTATAATTGGATGATGGACTTCACAGAAAAATTGTTGGAATTCTGCGCAACTTCAGTGAACGGAAATTCTGAATCTACTTTTGGCGAGCATACAATCAGCTGGAAAGCACCTTATCCAAGAATTTCTATGACTGAAGCGATCCAAAAATATACAGGTTTTGATATTACAGGTAAAACGGAGCAGGAATTATTCGACTTTGCTAAATCTATCGGAATTGACGTTAACGAAACGATGGGTAAAGGAAAATTAATAGATGAAATTTTTGGCGAAAAATGTGAAGGAAACTTTATCCAACCGACTTTCATTACAGATTACCCGATCGAAATGTCGCCTTTAACGAAAAAACATAGAAGCAAAGAAGGTCTTACAGAACGTTTTGAATTAATGGTTTGTGGAAAAGAAATTGCTAATGCTTATTCGGAATTAAATGATCCGATCGATCAAAGAGAGCGTTTTGAAGAACAGTTGAAATTAGCTGAAAAAGGTGATGATGAAGCTGGACAATTCATCGACGAAGATTTCCTAAGAGCTTTAGAATACGGAATGCCGCCAACCTCTGGTTTAGGGATCGGAATGGACAGATTGATTATGTTTTTAACGAATAATCCGTCAATTCAGGAAGTATTGTTCTTCCCTCAGATGAGACCGGAAAAGACTGTTCCTCAAATAGAATTGGGTGAAGACGAAAAAGTGATTCTTGAAATTTTAAATTCTCAACAAGAAGCATTTTCTTTAGCTGAAGTGAAAGAGAGAAGTCAATTATCAGGAAAAAAATGGGATAAAGCTTCTAAAACTTTGACTAAACATAATTTGGTGAAGGTGGAGAAGATTGATGAGAATGTTTTGATGAAACTGGTTTAAAATTAATCATTACTCTTAATTAGAAATAAAAATTCCTGAAATTATTTTCAGGAATTTTTATTTCAGATAAACTACAAATAAATATTTTTCGTTGTTAAAAAAAAGCTAAGTGAAAACTCTCATATTCTTATTTCTGTTTTTCATTTCGATTAAAATGAATTCACAAACAGTGAGTTCAATATATTTTAAAAATAACAGTTATGAGCTCAGTCAAGAATCTAAAGTAAAGCTTGATAGTTTAGCACAGTTAAAATCAAATCTCACTTTCAGAATCTTTGGAAATTGCGATCTTTCGGGAAATGTTGAACTCAACAAAAAATTGTCAGAAAACCGTGCAAATGCCGTCAGTGAATATTTAAAAGGAAAAATTGGAAACAAGATAAAATTGGCAAGTACAGTTGGTTTAGGAATCGAAAAACAGATTAATGATAACAGCACAGAAGATTTACGCAGTAAAAACAGAAGAGTAGATGTGTTTATTGAAAAAACATTTGCTAAAGGAGAAAAAATTTCCCGAAAAGCATTACCCAGTTTTTTGAGTACAAAAATTGCTCAGATGAAAGTAAAAGATACTTTTTCTCTTTCTGATGTAAATTTTATCGGAGGTCGTCATGTTTGGCTTCCAAGCGGAAACTTAAACCTTTTGAGGCTTTTAAAAATATTAAAAGAAAATCCCTCATTAGAAGTAGAACTGCAAGGTCATATTTGTTGTGATTACGAGAATTTTGATGGTGAAGATACAGATTTGGGAACTTTCAATTTATCATGGACGAGAGCAAATGCCATTAAAGAATTTTTAATAAAACAAGGCATACAAGCCTCAAGAATTAAAGCCAACGGATCAGGACACCTCAATCCGGTCGTTTATCCTGAAGTTACAGAAGCAGACCGGATTAAAAACAGAAGAGTAGAATTGGTTTTACTTAAAAAGTAATTTACAATTTTTTGCTCGATGCTTTCGTAAACGAAAACATCAGATAAAATAAAAAAGGTAAAATGAACAGTGAACCCAAAATCAAAGCCCAACCTAAAGCTGAAATGGTTTTCGGAGCTGCTATGTGCTTCAATAAAGAAAGGTGTTCTCCGTTTCCTAATAAGATAATATCAGGATTGTGCTGATAAGTTGCCGCAACCAAAATCATAATAATCTGAAATCCGGCTAAAGCTCTTACGGGTAAAAGTTTCTTGTTGTGCATGGCTTTTAAAATTAAACCTAAAGCCATAGTAGCAAACGTGATTGACATAACACCTAAGGGTTTTGAAAACACCCATTTTACTAATGGAATGTCTGAAAAATAAGCAGTTACGAAAACCAATAGTCCTGTTATCACCACAAAAATCATGGTTTGTTGTGATTTTTTGATCATTAAATTAAGTTCCAGTCTGTCGTTGGTTTCTCGTAAGGAAAATATTGATGCCAAATAAGCACAAAGTGCTACAACAAAGAATCCTACTGAAACTCCAAACCAATTGAGCCAACTGAAAATATATAAGTCTAGAAAAGTTTTGGCATCAGGATTAATAGATTGTGAAACAGTAGCTGCAGCTATTAAGCCTAAGAAAAAAGGAGTTAATAAACTAGCATAATAAAATATCTGAGTGTAGATAATCTGCCAGTCGTCTTTTACCGCATCATAATGCCGAAAAGTAAATGCCGTTCCTCTCGCAATAATTCCTAGAAGCATTAATACCAACGGAATATGAAGGTAAGTAGACATGGTGGTATAAATTTCCGGAAAACCGACAAAGAGAATGACAATCGCAATGATCAGCCACATATGATTGGCTTCCCAGACAGGGGCGATCGACTCGTACATTATTTTTTCGGTATATTTCCTGTTTTTCTTTTTGGTCATTAATTCTACTATTCCGGCTCCGAAATCTGCACCGCCCAAAATGAGGTACAGACATACAGAAAGCCATAGAAAACCGATTACAACGTAGATCATGATTTTTTGTTTTTAGAGTTAAACTGCGCATCAGTCGGATCATAAAGTCTCGGAACCATTTGTATCTGTCTTCTCAAAAGAAAAATGATAATCAATGATAATGAAATGAAAATAGCCGTAAAAAAGTAAAATGAATACTGAATTCCCGGCATCGGAGTAACAGCATCTGCGGTTTTCATAATACCGTAGATAATCCAGGGTTGGCGGCCGACTTCAGTGACTGTCCAGCCGGCTTCCAGAGCAATATATCCGAAAGGTGTTGCGAAAAGAAATGTCTTTAGCAGCCAGTTTTTCGTCAGCCATTCTTTTTTGAAAAAGAAAGAGTAGAGATACAAACTTCCGATACAGATCATCACGACTCCAAAGAAAATCATGATCTGAAAAGCATAGTGTACAACAGCTACAGGAGGCCATTCGTCTCTCGGAAAATCATTTAAGCCTTTTACTTCAGCATCAAAATCATTACTTACCAGAAAACTTAAAACTTTTGGAATTTTTAGAGCATATTTTATTTCTCCTTTTTCTTCATCAGGAATTCCACCCAAAACGAATGCAGCACCTTTTTCAGTTTCAAAATGAGCTTCCATTGCAGCTAATTTTATGGGTTGCCTTTCTGCAACAGATTTTGCAGCAACATCACCACTTAATGGAGCACCAAAAGCACCGACAAGCGCAAAAGCTGCGGCAATTCTAAAAGCTTTGGTATGAAATTCTACATTTTTCTTTCTCATAATTAATAATGCATGAACTCCCGCAACAGCAAAACCTGTTGCACAAAATGCAGCCACCGTCATATGTAAAGCTTGTGGAAACCAAGCCTCATTAAACATTGCTTTTATTGGGTCAATATTTACATATTCTCCATTTATATAATCAAAACCTGCAGGAGAGTTCATCCAAGCATTAGCCGCAACAACAAGAATCCCGGAAGCTAATCCGCTCAAGCCAACTAAAAATCCGCAAAACCAGTGAAACCATTTATTAAATTTATCCCAACCGTAAAGGAAAAAACCGATAGCAATTGCCTCAATAAAAAATGCCGTTCCCTCAAGAGAAAAAGGCATTCCGAAAATAGGACCTGCGTGTTTCATAAATCCCGGCCAAAGTAATCCCAATTCAAACGAAAGCATTGTTCCTGAAACGGCTCCGGTTGCAAAAAGAATTGCGACACCTTTGCTCCACGCTTTGGTGAGACCTTTATAAATTTCGTTTCCTGTTTTCAGATATTTCCAGTGGGCAAAAGCCATCAAAAACGGCATTACCATTCCAACGCAGGCAAATATAATATGAAAGCCTAACGAGAGTGCCATTTGAGCACGTGCTGCAATGAAATCATCCATAATATCAATTTTTCAGCTGAAAGTTACGGATAAAATTATGGTAACTTTATATGATTTAAAACATTGCAATCAATTCAAATCTGCATTGTAACTTTATTGTTTTTTTGTTGAACAAATCATTCAAATTTTAGGATAAATTCTGATGTTTTTAGATGGAATTTACTTTCATAAGTCGAAAAAAATCACGATATTTGTGGGTCTTTGCATTAAGCAAATATTTCAATTTTATATGAGTCAAAAACAATATACAGCTAGTAGTATCCAGGCATTAGAAGGCATGGAGCACGTTCGATTAAGACCATCTATGTACATTGGTGATGTAGGAGTGAGAGGTCTTCATCATTTGGTTTATGAAGTAGTGGATAACTCTATTGACGAAGCTCTTGCAGGTCATTGTGATACGATCTTAGTAACAATACATCAGGGAGAAAGTATCTCTGTAAAAGATAACGGTAGAGGTATTCCTGTAGATTTTCATGAGAAAGAACAAAAATCAGCTTTAGAGGTTGTAATGACCAAAATCGGAGCGGGTGGAAAATTTGATAAGGATTCTTACAAAGTTTCCGGTGGTCTTCACGGGGTAGGTGTTTCTTGTGTAAACGCACTTTCTACTTTGTTGGTAGCTACAGTAAGCCGTGATGGTAAATTATATCAGCAAAAATATTCTGAAGGAAAAGCATTAACGCAAGTTGAGGAAATAGGAACTACAGATGAAAGAGGAACTGAAGTTTTTTTCCAGCCGGACGGAACTATTTTTCAGGAATTGGTTTATAACTATGATACACTTGCTGCAAGATTAAGAGAATTATCTTTCCTGAATAAAGGAATTACAATTACTTTAGTTGATGAAAGAGAGCCTAACGAAGACGGATCTTTCGCTTTTGAGGTTTTTCATTCTGAAGGTGGTTTAAAAGAATTCGTTGAATTTATCGATGGAAACCGCGAAGCAATCATGGAAAACGTTATTTTCATGGAAGGTGAAAGAGATGACATTCCTGTAGAAGTTGCGATGCGTTACAACACTTCGTTTAGCGAAAATTTACATTCTTATGTAAATAATATCAATACTCATGAAGGTGGAACTCACTTAGCAGGTTTCAGACGTGCTTTGACGAGAACTTTGAAGAAATATGCAGATGATTTAGGAATTCCTGCTAAAGAAAAAGTAGAAATTACCGGAGACGATTTCCGTGAAGGTTTGACGGCTGTAATTTCTGTAAAAGTAATGGAGCCTCAGTTTGAAGGACAAACAAAAACGAAACTGGGTAACTCTGAAGTTTCAGGTGCAGTTGATAAAATCGTTGGTGAAATGCTTACTAATTTCTTGGAAGAAAATCCTAACGAGGCAAAAATCATCGTTCAAAAAGTTGTTTTGGCTGCAAAAGCGAGACAGGCTGCGAAAAAAGCCCGTGAAATGGTTCAGAGAAAATCTCCGATGGGAGGTTCCGGCTTGCCGGGTAAACTTTCTGACTGTTCATCAAAAGATCCTGCAGAATCTGAATTGTTCTTAGTCGAGGGAGATTCGGCAGGTGGAACTGCAAAGCAGGGTAGAGACAGACATTTCCAGGCGATTCTTCCTTTGAGAGGTAAAATTTTGAATGTTGAGAAATCAATGCTTCATAAGGTTTATGACAATGAAGAAATTAAAAATATTTACACGGCTTTAGGTGTTTCTGTAGGTACAGAAGAAGACAGTAAAGCATTGAATATGGCGAAGTTAAGATACCATAAAGTAGTAATCATGACCGATGCCGATATTGACGGTTCTCACATTTCTACTTTGATTCTTACATTCTTCTTCCGTTTTATGAAAGAAATGATTGAAAACGGATATATTTATATTGCTCAACCTCCTTTATATCTATTAAAGAAGGGGAATAAAAAAACATATGCTTATAATGAAAAAGAGCGTGAAGAATTTACTTTAGAGATGGCTCCGGACGGAAAAGGTGTTGAAGTTCAACGTTATAAAGGTCTTGGGGAAATGAATCCTGAGCAGCTTTGGGAAACAACACTAAATCCTGAACACAGAATTCTGAAGCAGGTAACGATTGATAATGCGGTAGAAGCTGACAGTGTTTTCTCAATGTTGATGGGAGATGAGGTTCCGCCAAGAAGAGAATTTATCGAAAAGAATGCAAAATACGCGAAGATTGATGTTTAATCATCTTCTGAAATAATATTTAAAGACTTCATTTTTAATGGAGTCTTTTTTTTGCGTTTAAAAAAACTAATAAATCTCATATTAACGATAATTATTTAACATTTTATTAAGAATTTTTATATTTTTGGGGAAATTAAATAACCATGATGAAAATTCTTTGCTTAGGTGCTTTTTCGTTAGCATCATTGTATTACTCGCAAAGTTATCCAGTCTCAGAAATCAGCGAAAATCTTAAGAAAAATGCAAGTGTAGTCATAAGAAATGAAAGCACAGTCGTTGAGATCAATAAAATTGATGAAATTGTTTACAGAAATCTTTCTGCAGTTACCATTTTAAATAAAGATGCGATAAGCTATTCCATTCCCAAGATTTATTACGAAAAAGGGGATGTTATCTCAAATGTAAAGGTCATCATATTTGATGAAAAGGGAACTAAAGTGAAAAGCTTCTCAAAAAGTGATTTCTCAGATGTGGCGGCCAATTCTCAGGGAACTTTTTACTCGGATAACAGAGTGATGGTTTTGCCTTATACGCCGACATCATTTCCTTACACGGTAGAGTTTAGCTATGACCAGAAAGATCAGAATACTATTTTTATTCCTGATTTTACGCCATTTTATGATTACAATATTTCTTTAGAGAAAAGCAGTTTTAAAATTGTCAATAAATCTGGGATCAATCTTCGCTCAAAAACTTACGAATCTCCTTTTAAATATTCTGCTGTTGATATTCAGGACAACGGAAACGAAAAATTGTACACTTATCAGAATGTTCCGGCAATTGATAATGCAGAATTGGTTCCTAATCCGCAGAAAATTTTGCCCAAAGTGAGTTTCTCTCTGGATCAATTCAACTTGGTGGGTAAAAAAGGAAATATCACCTCTTGGAAAGATTTCGGACTTTGGTATCACAATAATCTTTTGACTCCTGTATCAGTTTCTACACCTCAGATCAAATCTGAAATTGCTGCACTCAATCTTTCAGGAAGCACTGAAGATAAAGTGAAAAAAATATTTCAGTATATGCAGAGCAAAACACGATATATTTTTGTGGCTTTAGGAATTGGCGGTTGGCAACCAATGATGCCGGATGAAGTTCAGAAAAAAGGTTATGGAGATTGTAAAGGGCTAAGTAATTATATGAAAACTCTTCTTGACGAAGCGGGAATTCCATCTTATTATTGTAAAATCAATTCCAACGAGTCTCCGATTTCTTTTGATAAAGACTTTCCGAAAATGGGTGGAAATCACATTATTTTAATGGTTCCTACAGAAAAAGGCAATATTTGGTTAGAAAACACTTCTCAGGATATTGCTTTCAACCATTTAAGTTATCATACAACAGACCGAAATGTTTTAGCTGTAATGCCAACCGGTATTGAGGTTATGGAAACTCCGAGCTATACATCACAGCAAAATAAAGAGAAACAAATACTGAATATTCAGATCAATCCTGATAAAACAATCTCAGGAAAAGGGAAATTTTCATACACAGGAAATCAATATGATTTTAATTTAAGCTACATTTCACTTTCTCAAAAAGATAAAAATGAAGCGGTGAAATCTAAATTTTCGAGTTTGAATTTTGAAAATGTGGAAATGAATAATTTTATCAACAATAAAGATTTGGCTTCAATAGATTTTGATTTGAATTTTAAAGCCTCAAATTATTCCAAAATGATGGGCGACAGCTTTATTTTCAGAGCGGTTCCTATTTATTCTACAGGTTTTTATCATCAGGATGAAAACCGTCAGTTGCCATTTGAAAACAGATTTTCTTATGAAGACGATTATGAAATTGTTTTTCAGCTTCCTGCTAATTACATTATTGAAGAAATGCCGCAAAACGGAATTCTGACCTCAGATTTTGGAACTTACATGCTGACTTTTGAGAAAAAACAAGATCAGCTTGTGGTAAAAAGAAGCATTAATATAAAAAAAGGAATTTATTCTAAAGAAAAATACAACGATTACGTCAATTTCAGAAAAAAAATAATGAACGCCGATAATTCAAAAATCTTAATATCAAAAAAATCATAAGAATGAAAAAAATATTTTTAGTTCTCTGTGTAATCGTGATGAGTTCTTCCGTCTTTGCACAGAAACATGAGTTCCTGAAAATGCCAAAATTCACAATTGAAGATTTAAAGAAAGCAAAATCAAATATTGATGAAAAAGCTCCGGCAGAAATTCTTTATCGTTCGATACATTATCGTGTAGATCCTTATAACGGTCAATTGATAAAAAAATATGCTTACAGAGTAAAGATTTATGACAAAGATAAATCTGAAGACTGGTTAAATTTGGATATTTCCTTATATGATAACAATACGGGAAGCCGGGAAATACTCAATTCTGTAAAAGCCTATGTTTATAATCTTGAAAATGATCAGATAGCTGAAACCAAAGTTGATAAAAGTTCGAAATTCAAATCAAAAGAAAATAAATATACGACCGTAAATAAGTTTGCTTTCCCCAACATCAAAAATGGCTCGGTGATTGAGTATCAATATGAGGTTACCTCACCATTTTTATATGAAATTCCGTTGATCTATATAGAATTAGATACACCTTCAATGTATTCTGAATATGTATTGGATGCACCTACCAATATGTCTTACCACATTGACTTTACGGGTAGTCTGACTCCTAAGCATAAAAAAGTGGGTGATGAGTTTCTATACGGAGCAGACTCTAAAACATATAGATTTGCTTACGAAAATCTAAAGGCTTTCAAAGCAGAGAAATTTGTAAAGAATAGTGATAATTACAGAACTAAAATACGTGCAGAACTTCATTCTACATTCTTTAACAATGGCTTAAAAACATACACTTCTACTTGGGAAGACATTAGAAAAAAATTGTGGGATCATGAGGAATTCGGTTTGCAATATAAAAAAGACCGATTGGTAAAAGATTTGATTCCGAAAAATATTTCTGAAGAAAAAGATGAACTAAAAAAAGCGAATTCAATTTTTGATCATGTTAAAAATTCTTACACATGGAATCAAACATATGGTTTCTACACAGAAAACGGTATCAAAGAGTTAAATAAAACAAAAACAGGAAATACAGGTGATATTAATCTTGTGTTGATTAATATGTTGAGAACGGAGCATCTAAAAGCGTATCCAATTTTGATTTCCACAGTAAAAAACGGATATGTCAATCTTACATTTCCAAACATCGGAAATTTTAATTATGTAATTGCAGCGGTAGAAATAGGAAAAGATATATACCTTTTTGATGCAACATCTAAGCAAGCAAAAGAAGGGATTCTGCCAAGTAGAGTCTGGAATAGCAACGGACTTTTGCTGAGAGATGACAAAGCTGAAGTAATTTCCCTGAATAACATCAAAATGAGCTATTCTACTCACACAACAAAAGCGAAAATAAATCCTGATGGTACTGTAACAGGGCAGTATCAAGATGATGATGAAGGTTTGTTTGCATTAAATGCAAAAGAAAATTTTGACGAGAATCCTGATAAATACAAAAAACAGTACAAAGAAAATTTTTCAGTAGACTTTTCCAATATCAGCTCAAGAGTTTTGGATACAGGAGAATTCAGATCTACCATGAATTTTGAATCGGGCAATTTGATGGATAATCTTGGGAAAAGAAAAATCATCAATCCGCTATTATTTTTGCATCAGACAACCAACGATTTTGATCAGCAGGAAGAGAGAAAATATATGATCGATTTTATTTCACCAATTAGTAAAACAAAAATCGTAGAAATAGAAATTCCTGAAGGATATGATGTTGCAGATTTGCCTAAAAGTAAAAAGATTGTGACAGAAGATAAAGAAATAAGCTATTCTTACGTTGTAGAAAAGAAAGAAAATAAAATTATCACCGTTTCTAAATTTGAGATTGCAAGTGCAGATTATCCCAAAGAATATTATCCGGCTTTCAAACAAATCTGGAAAGTAATTTCTGACAGCGAAAATCAGGTGATGAGTCTGATTAAAAAATAAATTTATAAAAATTAACCGAAATATTTAAAAACCATTCATCTTTTGAATGGTTTTTGCATTGTTAGACAAAATAATAATTTATGAAAAATACCTTCGCTATTCTCGCATTGTCTACGATATTTGCTGTTACATCTTGCAAGAAAACAGATTCTCAGAACGCAGAATTAAATACTACGGAAACCAAAGTTCCGGAAAAATTCTTTGTTGATTCTGTTAAATTGAGTGATTCAGCAAAGGTCAACAATTTGCTTTCATTAAAGTATGAAGCTAAAATGCTTGTTTTTCCGACTCTCAAAGACAAGGCACTTCTAGACAGTATCTATTACGACAAAAAAGGAATTACAGATTTTTCAAAACAAGGTTTACAGAAATTTTTAGATAAAGATAAAGATCAATATTTCGCTTCCGTTAAAGGAAAAGATAACGATTGGATTGCAGATATTCAGCATCCTCAAACATGGGATACAGGATCATTTATGAAACTGAAATCACATTCAAACGATTTTTTACAGATCGAGTATATGTATTCTTCTTATGAAGGAGGGGCACACGGGAATTATGGTTTTGTTGAAAGAGTTTTTGACTTAAAAAACAATCAAAGAGTTGCTTTGAAAGACATTACAACCATGCCAAAAGCCAGATTAGAAGCACTTTTAATGAAAAACATCAACAATATTCCCAGTGGAACTACCGATTCTCAGGGTGTGGTGAAAAACTCAGATATGCTTTTGCTTGAAGCAATTCCTGCAAACGACAATTTTTATTTTGATGACAAAAATCTTTATTTCCATTACAGTCCTTATGAAATTGCAGCTTTTGCGGCAGGTGATATTGTGATTCCTGTATCTTGGGAAGAGTTGAAAGGTACGATCACTCCGCAATTTAAAGAAAGAATGAAAATTAACTAATATTAATGCTTCCAAATCAGGAAGCATTTTTTTATTTTTGTGGCAATGGAAAAAGTAGCTTTTATTATAAATCCTTTTTCGGCGAAAAAGAATTATCAGCCATTTCTCAATGAGCTTACAAAAAAAGTCGAAAATCCGTTATATTACATCTCGGAGTCTATTCCGGGAACTGATGAGTTTATTCAGAAACATTTTTCTGATATAGATATTTTCGTCGCAATCGGCGGAGACGGTACGATTTCTACGGTGGCGAAAAATCTGATTGGTACAGAAAAAATTCTGGCAATTTTTCCTGCAGGTTCGGGAAATGGTTTTTCAAACGAGACACAGTTCAGCAAAAATTTAGACGAGCTTATAGAAAAACTAAATCACAGAAAATCGAGGAAAATAGATACTTTCACGGTTAATGGAAGGTTGTCTATCAATGTTTCGGGAACCGGATTTGATGGAAAAGTCGTAAAAGAGTTTGAAAAAACAGATCGTGGATTTAAAAATTACATCAAAGTTTCACTCAAAACTTTTTTTAATTACAAGCCCATTAAACTCAAATTTTTGGACGGAAAATATCAACAGCACAACGGAAAATATCTGATGGTCAACATCGCAAACACCCGTCAATTTGGTAACAACGCTTATATTGCTCCGATGGCGAGCAAAAGTGACGGTTTGGTTGATATGGTTTTGGTTAAAAAATTTCCATTGACGTATTCGCCACTCTTTGCTTTCAGAATGTTTACAAAAAAACTCAAAGAAGACGATTACATCACCTATTTACCAGTTTCAGAAGTCGAATTTAAAGTAAATACCAAAAACTGGCATCTCGATGGCGAATTCAACAAAATCAAATCACCGATTCATATTAAAGTTCAGCCTGCAAGTTTAAAAATTTTGATTTGAAATTGAACCTTTTTTGTTGTCATCGGCTCCGCTCAGACAGCAAAAAAAGATCCCCACTACAATCGGGGTTAGGATGATTTTTAGTATTTTTGTTTTGTAGCAACCTTATCACTATTAAATGCACTAAGTTTGTCATTCCATAGGAATCTAAGCTAAGTTTATGCGATGTTGAGATTCTTCCGGAATGACAATTCAACGTATTGTATAAAAATAAGAATCAAACTTCCAATTTCTTCTCCACCTCATTCGGATGATCCAAAGCATACTGCAGCTGACCTTTATCCAATTGCTTTTCCCAGTTTGCAACAACTACAGTTGCCACAGAATTCCCGATAACATTGGTCAAAGCTCGACATTCACTCATAAATTTATCAATTCCCAAAATCAAAGTCATTCCTGCAATCGGAATTTCAGGAACTACTGCGAGAGTTGCTGCCAAAGTTACAAATCCTGCTCCTGTAACTCCTGCAGCACCTTTTGAACTTAACATGGCCACCAGAAGAAGCATCAGCTGTTTCTCAAGTGAAAGATCAACATTTAAAGCCTGAGCAATAAAAAGTGAGGCTAAAGTCATGTAAATATTAGTTCCGTCAAGATTAAAAGAATAACCTGTAGGAACTACCAATCCTACAATGGTTTTGGAACATCCGGCTTTTTCAAGCTTATCCATAATTCCCGGAAGTGCAGATTCTGAAGAGCTTGTTCCTAAAACCAAAAGAAGTTCTTCTTTCAGATAATACATAAGTTTAAATATGCTAAAACCATTGTACCAAGCAACTGCGCCCAAAACCAAAACTACAAATAGGGCGGAAGTAATATAAAATGTTCCCACGAGAAAAATTAAATTTAAAACGGAGGCGAGTCCGTATTTTCCTATGGTAAAGGCCATTGCCCCAAAAGCGCCAAGCGGAGCCAGTTTCATCAGCATATGTACAATTTTGAAAACCGGTGTTGCCAAATCCTGTAAAAAATAGGTAATTCTCTGGCTTTTTTCTTTTGTCAAAACCAAAGCAACTCCCATCAAAATTGCCACCAAAAGCACCTGAAGAATATTATCACCAACCAAAGGACTGAATAAAGTTTCCGGAATAATATTCATCAGAAAACCAGTCAATGTAGTAGCGTGAGCTTTTTGCTGATATTGAGAAACGTCACCCGATAAACTTGCTGGATCAATATTTAATCCAGATCCGGGATGTAAAAGATTTCCTACAATTAAACCAATAATTAAAGCCAAGGTAGAAAATGTGAAAAAATAGATCATTGCTTTTACGGCAATTCTTCCTACTTTTTTCAGGTCGGTCATGTGAGCAATTCCTAAAGTCAGGGTAATGAAGATGACGGGAGCGATAATCATTTTGACCAATTTGATGAAACCGTCACCCAAAGGTTTCATTTTTTCACCCAATTCGGGATAAAATTTTCCTAAAAGAATTCCTGCAATGATGGCAACAATTACCTGAAAGTAAAGTTGCTGATAGATTTTTTTGGCTTTCAAAGCGTATTTATTTATAGGCTGAAAAGTAAGAAAATTACTTGGGATAATAATATGGATGTCATGGGAAGTTTCGGC
>Ga0065714_10002401_pt1 | contig 37191 bp, 23 predicted proteins | sample MisRhiReplicate2_FD_59101 | JGI IMG/M metagenome (GOLD analysis project Ga0065714, IMG submission 59101) | Miscanthus rhizosphere microbial communities from Kellogg Biological Station, MSU, sample Rhizosphere Soil Replicate 2: eDNA_1 v2... | ecosystem: Host-associated > Plants > Roots >... | reverse complement strand
TTCTTTGAATGAGGGATGAATGCAAAAAGAAACGGGGATAGATCCTAAGACTTACCCCCGTTTAAATTAACGCTCTCACAACAAATGTACACGTTATATTTTATTCTGCAAATATTTTTTTGTTTTTTTTAAAATAGCTGGTTAATTCATATCACGCTGCACTTTTCTTGCGGTACTCTTGCCAGGTAAATAGATCTGAAATCCAACACCTAACCCTAGATTATGAGCGTAAGGACTAGATCCAAAACCTACTACTCCATTGTACTTCAGCAAAGCTTCGAGGCCTATAGATGGAGTAACAAAATAAGTAAAGCCGGGCCCAAAACTAAAGCCTAAGCCATTGGTATTTCCACCGGCCGCTGGATTAATCCCTTGAAAACCTACTGTTGCTTCTCCAAAAAATCTGGAATTATTTACCACTTCATTTGCACCCTTAGCACCATAGTATCTTCCTAATGCACTTACTCCATAAGTATAGGTGGTTCCCGCATCTTTTGCCGTTTCTAACCCTAATAGTACCTCGCCACCTATAGCCATACCGTCTTGTACAAACCATGCCGCTTTTGGATTAATATTTAAACGAAACACATTAGGCTTATCTAAGCCAAAATTGATGTTCGACAAATTTGCCCCCATCATAATATTCCCTTTTTGTATCTGAGCATTTGCTCCAAATGCCACAATACACCCTAACGCAATAGTAAAAATTAGCTTTTTCATAAGATTTTGTTTAGTGTTTTTCCAATTGTGAAACCTTTATCAGCTTCAATTCTAGAAAATAACACATCTATTGCTTTTTTGTTTATAACGTTTTAATTCTGATCTTTACTTGTATGCCAGGTATTGTTGGTTAGTGTATTGTAAATAGATTTATAGTGCGTTTTTTTTAAAAAATACATGGATAAAGAATTTCCAATTTTACCAAGCTTAGATCATAAGCTAAATCGGAAGCATTAACGAATAATGAATCAATAATTTTATAGGAATTTTAGTAATATGCTGGAAAGAAAAGATATTGAAGAGGTCAAGTGGGGGATTATTGGTTGCGGAGATGTTACGGAGAAAAAAAGTGGGCCAGCCTTTAATAAGATAGCAAACTCATCCCTAATAGCGGTAATGCGTCGTGATGCCGCTAAAGCTAAAGATTATGCAATGCGACACGGTGTTCGTAAATGGTATGACGATGCAAATCAGCTTATTGATGATCCTGAAGTAAACGCAATTTATATTGCGACTCCTCCTTTACAACATGAAGATTATACGCTTAGAGCATTAGCCGCAGGAAAACCTGTATATGTCGAGAAACCTATGACTTTAAATGCAGCTTCTGGAATACGAATGAGAGATGCTGCGGAAAAATATAATGTAAAGCTTTCAGTCGCACACTACAGAAGGGCTCAACCTATGTTTTTAAAAGTCAAGTCGCTACTTGATGCTAGAGCAATTGGAGCCGTGAAGGTGGTTCAGCTTCAAATGTTGCAACCTGAAAGTTCAGATTTAATAGCAGGTTCCGATACCAACTGGCGACTGGACCCTGCAATTTCCGGCGGCGGACTATTTCATGATTTGGCGCCCCACCAACTTGATTTAATGATACATTTCTTCGGGGAAGCCGTCAAATCTTCAGGTATATCCCTAAACCAGAGTAATCCATATGGTGTTGATGACCTGGTTACCGGACATATTTTATTTAAAAGTGGAGTGGTTTTTAACGGAACCTGGTGTTTTTCTGTTGCTGAACGTCTCGATATTTGCGAAATTATAGGGAATGAAGGAAAAATCAGCTTTCCCATGTTCGGTAATAAGATTACATTAAGTAAAAACGGAGATGAGGAGGAGTTTATATTCGATGCTTTGCCGCATGTACAACAGCCAATGATCGAAGAGGTAGTCAAATATTTCTTAGGGAAAGCTAATAATCCCTGTACTGCCGATCAGGCAGTACAGTCTATGCAGCTGATGGATAGCTTTACAAAGAAATGAGAACAACCAGTAACCCAGGTAAACCAGGTATTTTTAGTTTACTCAAGCCCTATAAAGGCCTGATCATCTTATTAGTTTTATTTGCGTTAGTCAGCAACGGCATAAACCTGATCTTGCCTAAGATCGTCGCTAATGGAATAGACGCTTACACTAACGGAAACTTTGATCTTCAGGGGATTCTTCTTAAGTTTTCCATCGCCATTTCTTTTGTTTTTGTATTCACGTTATTACAAAGTATCGTTCAAACTTATGCATCCGAAAAAGTTGCCAGGGACCTAAGAACACAGCTAGCGGATCAGATTTCAAGGCAAAGTAATGCCTATATTGAACAGGCTAATCCCTCTAAACTATTGACTAATCTTACTGCTGATGTCGATTCTATTAAATTATTCATTGCTCAGGCCATTGTTTCAATTACCTCATCAATATTTATTATAGTAGGAGCGACCATCCTGTTGCTAACTATTAACTGGAAACTAGCTTTAGGAATTATTGCAATCATTCCTATTATTGGCGTCACATTCTTTCTGGTCATTAAAAAGGTAAGTGTGCTCTTTAAACAAAGCAGGGAGGTTATTGATTGGTTAAACAAAGTAATCAACGAAAGTATATTGGGTGCTGCGCTAATTAGGGTCATTAACTCTCAACAATTGGAATATGCCAAATTCTTATTTGCTAATACAAAAGCAAAAGATCTTGGACTATCTATTTTAAGCCTTTTTGCAGGTTTAATACCGGTGATTATATTCGTAGCCAATCTTGCAGGGCTTACAATACTATTGTTAGGCGGCCATTATGTGATTAATGAAACGATGACACTCGGTGATTTTGCGGCATTTAACAGTTACCTGGCATTACTGATTTTTCCTATTATCGTTATTGGCTTTATGAGTAATGTGATAGCCCAGGCTACTGCGTCATACGGACGTATTTATCATGTGCTGAATCAAACTAATGCGGCTGGTACAGGAAACATAACTGAGCCTTTAAAAGGTGAGGTTGAAATGAAAAACATCAACGTAATATACGGACAAAAACCTGTCCTTAAGCATATATCGTTCCAGCTTAAACCTGGATCCAAAACAGCAATTATAGGTCCAACCGCGGCCGGAAAAACTCAACTACTTTATCTACTTACCGGTTTGATTAATGCTGATAATGGAGAAATTTTATTCGATGGGAAGCCGGTAGCGGATTACGATCAGGAATCATTTCACAATCAGGTTGGATTTGTGTTTCAGGATAGTATTATTTTTAATATGAGTATTCGTGAGAATATCGCATTCAACGATCAGGTTACCGATAAGTCACTGGAGAAGGCAATTGAAACTGCTGAATTAAAGGATTTCATCAATACCCTTCCTGATAAACTGGATACTGTTGTTTCTGAAAGAGGATCCAATCTTTCGGGGGGACAAAAGCAAAGGATTATGTTGGCAAGAGCATTGGCTTTAAATCCAAAAATATTGCTGCTTGACGACTTTACAGCCCGTGTAGACAACAATACCGAGCAACGTATTTTAGAAAATGTACATCGTAATTACCCTGGATTGACTTTACTCTCTGTAACACAGAAAATTGCCGCAGTTCAGCATTACGATAATGTTATATTGATTATGCAGGGAGAAATTATAGCTCAAGGGACTCCTCAGCAACTCATGAAAGATAGTCCGGAATACGTACAGATTTACAACTCACAACAAAGCACCAGCAACTATGAACTACAATCTTAACCAGATTAGCGGTAAGGAAGAAAAGAAGTCAACATTTGCTGTCTTAAAAAAGTTATTGCAGCTAATCGCTCATGAGCGCAAGAATCTTTTACTTGCTTTTATAGCGATAGTGATTAACTCTACTTTGCTGTTGCTCTCGCCTTTAATTATTGGGCATACCATAGATAATTATGTGAGCACTAAACAATTTAACGGAGTTTTACTTTATTCAGGGATCCTTTTTATAATGTATCTGGTTACGCTGTTAACCGGCTACCTGCAGACTAAATTAATGGGAGGAGTAGGGCAAAGAACATTGTATACCCTTCGAAATGCAATATTTAGTAAACTACAGGAACTACCTGTTTCATTTTTCAGTCAGAATAAAGCCGGTGATCTGATTTCAAGGGTTAATAATGATACTGATAAACTGAACCAATTCTTTTCACAATCCTTGATGCAGTTTTTAAGCAGCATATTTACTATGCTTGGTGCCGGTGTGTTTTTATTGTTGATTAATTTTAAACTCGGGGCGGCAACGCTTGCGCCTGCTTTAGTCATATTGATATTTACAGGACTTGTATCGGCATGGGTTAAAAAGAAAAATGCGATTAGCCTAAAGAGTGTAGGAAACCTTAGCGCCGGCATTCAGGAAAGTTTGAGCAATTTTAAAGTCATCATTGCTTTTAACCGTCGCGATTACTTCAGAAAGCGTTTTGATGAAACCAATCAGCAAAACTATAAAACCGCAATAGGAGCAGGTATTGCTAATACAATTTTTGTACCTGTATTTGGATTCTTTTCGGGTGCCGCGCAATTGATTGTATTGGCATACGGTATCCATCTCATCTCGATAGGTGAATTTACCATTGGTTTATTGATTAGTTACCTCTCATACGCAGTTAACTTCTACAATCCATTACGCCAGCTCGCTGCATTATGGAGCAGCTTCCAGGTTGCTATGGCGGGCTGGGACAGGATCTCACAGATTTTATCGCTCGAAAGTGATCTTCAGGTCATTGAGGACACAAATTCTGACGGGTTAAACGAGCTTTTAACATTCAAAAATGTCCATTTCTCTTATACCAATGGTGAAGAAATTTTACACAACATCAGCTTTAATCTTCAAAAGGGTAAAACATATGCTTTGATCGGTCCAACCGGAGGAGGGAAAACAACTACCGCATCACTGATGGCCCGTTTGTACGACGCTACTAAAGGAAACGTTTTTTTGAATGGCAGAGATATCCGATCTTATACTGCCGAAGAGCGCAGTAAAAAAGTTGGGTTCATTTTGCAGGAACCATTTTTGTTTACTGGTACCGTGAAAGATAATATATTGTATAGCAATAGTGCTTATAAAGATTACAGCAATGATCAATTAGAAGAGGTGATTAAAGATGCTCACCTGGAAGGAATATTGGCTTTGTTTGATAAAGGACTAGACACCGAAATTACATCGAATTCTGATAGTATCAGTTTAGGTCAAAAGCAATTAATTGCTTTCATGAGGGCTGTTTTACGGAGTCCTGAACTACTTATCCTTGATGAAGCTACTGCAAATATAGATACCATTACAGAAAAACTGCTTAGTGATATCCTTAAGAAATTGCCAAAGGAAACAACACTTGTAATTATTGCTCACCGTTTAAACACTATAGAAAATGCTGATGAGATATATTTTGTAAACTCCGGTGAAGTGATTAAGGCCGGCACATTGGATCATGCGATGAATATGCTGGTTAAAGGAAAAAGAAACAGTTAAACAGCGGAGATTAATGTCCGCTGGTATCTTTTTTCTTTCTGAATGTTAAATAAAGTGCTGTAATCATAATGACTACTGAAAGGGTAACTAAACTGATTAATGATGCCATATAATTAATATTAAAGATAATTTACACAGCAAATATAACTTTACAAATTGATAAATAAACAATAAGGGTTATAAACTTGTGCTAACACTCCACATACATACTTTTAGATATGATTAATTCCTTAAAATATCTCTTTACGCTACTGCTGTTTACTGCGCTTACAATACCTGGGTTTTCGCAGCGCGATGTACTAAAGGCCGAGACAGAATTACAAAGTATCATGAAAAATCTTGATGCAATAGGGCTTTCGGTAGCAGTTGTAAAAGATAGCAAGCTAATTTACACGCAGTCTTTTGGCTTAAAAGATGTTGAAAGCAATACGCCACTGGCAGTAGACAATGTTTTCAGAATCGCATCTATCTCCAAATCATTTTCTGCCACCTCAATCATGCAACTCGTTGAAGCCCGGAAATTATCTTTGGATGATGATTTTAGTGATTTAATCGGATTTAAAGTAAGAAACCCTAAGTATCCGGAAAGCATTATTACTTTAAAAATGCTAATGTCTCATACCTCCAGTATTAACGACAGCGAAGGTTATTTTAATCTTGATGCAATTAATCCCGAAAAAAATGTGAACTGGGCTAAATGCTACAATAGCTATGAGCCCGGAAAAGGTTATCAGTATTGTAACCTCAACTATAATCTTGTTGGGGCAGTTATTGAAAAGCGGTCAGGAGAACGATTTGATAATTATGTAAAACATCATATCCTGGATCCATTGAAACTTTATGGAGGATATTGTGTAGACTCGCTAGATGCCGGTAGGTTTGCGACTCTTTATGAATTTGATACAACTAATAAAACTTTCAGTGTGGCACCTGCATATGCAGCGCGTAGTACCGAAATCAAGAATTATATAAATGGATACAGTACTCCAATATTTTCACCAACAGGGGGTATGAAAATCTCGGCATCGGATTTAGCAAAATATATGACCATGCACATGAATCAGGGTAAATACAAAGGGAAAAGGATCATATCTAAAAAAAGTGCCAAATTGATGCAAACAAAAGTTTCCGATAATGAAAACTATGGTCTGGCTATCCTTACTACAGATAAACTCATTCCTGGCAAAACTATGAGCGGTCATACAGGTTCGGCGTATGGTCTGTATAGTGCTATGTTTTTTCAACCGAAAGAAAAGTTCGGAATAGTAGTCATTACCAATGGAAGCAGACCTAAATACACTGAAGGTTTTAATGATGTATTACGTCTGTCTATTAACAGCTTATACAACAACTTCATCAAATAATCCTTATCCTATTTTCTTAAATTGAACAAATCTATGCTCAGCCTGTTGTTATATTACATCAATTGAATTAATATATGACAGAAAGACACACGTACCAAACAGGAATTATTGGAAATTGTGCATTCCTTGCCCATATCAACAAAAACACAAATGTAGATTGGCTTTGCTGGCCAAGATTTGACAGTAGTTTTGTTTTTGGAGGACTACTTGACAAAAAACATGGGGGAGAGTTTTCCATACTCCCAAAAGGTGACTATATCTCGAGGCAATACTATCTCGAAAATACTAATATACTCTGTACAGAAATCAGTAATCCTGATGGTAAATACAGGATATTAGACTACGCTCCACGTTTCCGCCAATTTGAGCGGTATTTCAAGCCCCTTATGCTAATCAGAAAAATTGAACCTCTGGAAGGGGAACCAAGAGTTCGTGTGGTATGTAAGCCGGTTTATGATTATGGTAAAATTATCCAAAAAGGACATCGGGGCAGTAACCACATTGGGTTTGAAGGTGCTGATGAAAATATGCAGTTAAGTACAAATATACCATTGAGTTATATCGAAGATGAAAAATACTTCGCCTTAAACGAATCCAAGTACATAATTCTCACTTACGGACATGAATTAGGCGCTCCTATCATAAGTACTGCTGAAAGATTCCTGACTGAAACCATTAATTACTGGCGTACCTGGATTAAGCATACTACTATAGCTGGTTTTTATCAATCACTAGTGATCCGTTCTGCGCTCACCTTAAAAATACACCAGTATGAAGATACAGGGGCTATTATTGCAGCCAGCACCACCAGTTTACCCGAATCACCGGGCAGTACCCGAAACTGGGATTATCGATACTGTTGGATGCGCGATACCTATTACGTAATTACCGCCTTAAACCATATCGGCCATTTTGAAGAAATGGAGAAGTACTTTGGTTATGTAACCGATATTTCCTTCAGGGACGATGAGCGCTACCAACCTCTGTTTGGCATAGCAGGAGAGAAGATACTGACGGAGCGTATTCTTGATAACGTTGATGGTTATATGGGAAATAAGCCCGTTCGCGTTGGTAATCAAGCTTATGAACATATTCAAAATGATATTTATGGCCAGGTATTGGTTTCAATGATTCCATTATATACAGACTCGCGTTTCATTTATTCAGAAAGAAAAGATTCTGAAAAATGGCTGGACTATCTGCTAAAAAAAATCGAACGTACCATTGACGAGAAAGATGCTGGCATTTGGGAATTCAGAAATATTGCCAATACGCATTGCTATACAAATCTTTTCCAGTGGGCTGGTGCAAATGCGGCCTTAAAAATGGCAAAGACAATAGGTAACAGCATATACGAAGAACGGGCACAGGTGTTAATTGATAAAGCCGCACAACATATTGAGAATTGTTATGATCCGGTACGCAAAGTGTATACCCATGCTGTGGGTAGTCCGCATTTAGATGCCAGCACTTTACAATTAATATTAATGAATTACCTGGATCCGGATTCTCAAAAAGCTAAGGATCATCTGGCCGCACTTGAACGGGAGCTAAAGACAGAAACAGGGTTGTTTTACAGGTATTTACACACTGATGATTTTGGCAAGCCCAAAACAACATTTTTAATCTGTGCATTTTGGTATATAGAGGCGCTTGCCTGTGTTGGAAGAATTGATGATGCAGTAAGAGAATTTGAATCCATTATTAAATATGCAAACCATCTATTGCTCTTCAGTGAAGATGTTGATGAAAAGGATGGAAGCCAATGGGGAAATTTCCCTCAGGCCTATAGCCATGTTGGTTTGATGAATGCCGCTCATAGAATTGCCATTAAGTTGGATAGACCGGTATTTCTTTAAAATAAGGAGTGCATTCGATCTGAAGCATGGCATGCTTCAGATCGAATGCACTCCTTCATTAGGTAGACACCAAAATTACTGAACCAATTCCTTTAACAACTCTCGTACTTCCCGATAATCTCTAAGATAGAAGCGCGCTGCAGAGATATTGCTACCAACTTTTATGGTATACGCTTCCGGAGACAACGCTTTAAAAATATCCTCATCAGTATGGTCATCACCTAAGGCAAGTATAAAATCCGGATTATTACTATAAAGCCAGTTTTGGGTCGCTTTACCTTTGTTCACTTCAATGTTTTTAAATTCAATCACTTTATTTCCGGGCATCATTTGTAGTCCCTTGTCGGCAATAAACACACGCAGATGATTGATGATCTCATTGGCACGAAGCTCTCCCAATCCTTCATCAACTTTACGATAATGCCAAACCAATGAATAACTTTTTTCCTCAACGAAAGACCCTGGCGTACGATCGGTATAAGTATCCAATACTGATTTAACTTCTTGTTTCCATTTATCTGTAAGCAGAGGCAGCGCTTTCCAATCTGAATCGTGATACTTTTGCCAGGCACCATGTTCAGCAATCATATCCAGTCTCAAATGCCCGAACCACTGTTGTAGTGTTTGGTATTTTCGCCCACTTATCATGATAATCCGATTCAATGGATCAATTGTTAATTGTTCTAAAATCGTATATAATTCTTCATCGGGAGAGGCTTTCTCAATATCGCCATGGAATGGAACCAATGTACCATCATAATCTAAAAATAAGTAACGTTCTTTAGCCTTGGCATAATCATTTGCAATTTGCATCCTGACAGCAACGTTTGCATGTTTGGTAAGCAATGATTCCTGCATTGATTTAACTTCCGATAATTTATCCATAAAGTTTTTAACCCATCGGTATATGTTGAACTTGCTGACAATAGCCCGCATGCTTTTCATTCTCGTAATTTGCTCTTCCAATGGCATATTAATCGCTTTAATAATGGCCTCCATTGTATCCACGATATTATTTGGGTTGACAATTAGCGCATCATTCAGCTCTTTGGATGCACCCGCCATTTCGCTCAAAATTAAAACACCATCTTCATTTGCCCTCGACGCAACATATTCCTTGCTCACCAGATTCATTCCGTCCCGCATTGGAGTAACCAGGCAGATATCTGCCGTACTGTAAATAGCCGATAGAAACTCAACTGAGAATGAACGATAAAAATAATGGATAGGAACCCAGTTTATGGTTCTAAAACGGGCATTGATATTACCCACAACCTGATCAATTTGATCCTTCAATTCCTTATATTTTGGTACAGTATCTCTGGAAGGAACAACAACCATATAAAGTGCTAATTTGCCAATGTATTCTGGATGTTTGTCAAGAAGTAATTCATAAGTCTGTAAGCGCTGTAATATCCCTTTACTATAATCCAGCCTGTCAATGGTCAGTATTGTTTTCAGGTTCTTTAAACTTGCTTTAAAAGAAGTAACATATTTTGCAACTTTCTCATTCCTTGTAAGTGCTTCAAACCTGTCTGAATCAATTCCCATGGGGAATGCTTCTACTACAATTTGTCGGTTTTTATACATCAACACGTTGTCAGACAAATTACTCGAAGAGAGCCTGGATGCGGCACTTAAAAAATGTCTCGCATCATCAAAAGTATGGAAACCAAGAAGGTCAGCCCCAAGCATTCCGGCAATCAATTGCTCACGCCAGGGGATCAACCGGAAAATTTCAAAAGATGGGAAGGGGATGTGCTGNAAAAANCCAATCGTCACGTCAGACTGTTCAGAACGAATAANGCCAGGCAACAGTAGTAATTGATAATCATGAACCCAAATCGTATCACCANTAGTCAAATTGTCTAATACCGTATCTCTGAATTTCTCGTTTACNGACCTGTAAAACTCCCAATAAACTTCTTCAAATTTAGCATAGGTAACCAAATAATGAAACACCGGCCATAAAATCTCATTTGAAAAACCTTCATAATAATAATTAATCTCCTCTGCGGTTAAAAATACCGGTATGAGGTTATATGCTGCGAGCTTCTTTATAACTTCGGGCTTCCTATCATCAGGCACTTCTATACCAGGCCAGCCTATCCAGATGTTATTACCTTGCTTATAAACTGACCCCAAACCCGTAGCCAAACCACCTTCGCTGGTACTTAGTTTGTATTCGCCATTTTCTTCTGTAATTTTAACCGGTAAACGATTCGATATTATTATTGTTTTATTAGTTGTACTCATATGCTACATAAAACAACTCAGGCTACTGCTATTTGTTTGAACTATTTTTAAATTAATAGTTAACAATCTCTTTTATAGCGTAATTAATAGCTACCAATTATTTATACGCTACTGATCATCTGGTCCCCACACTCATAAAAAAATAATACCTTGCAAGAAAACAAAACAAACTACGTTAAATGTAGAGTCAGAGCAAACTCTTACCTAATTTTATGATCAAAAAACTTACACTACCTCTTTTTATTGCTACAATTTTTGCGAGTTCATGCTCTTCCGTATATATGCCCAACGTACCCAACACCCCGATGCTTAGTCAGAAAGGAGAATTTAGTGGCGGGCTGCACATTTCACCACGAATAAACACAAGTATTAATGGAGCATATGCTGTTTCCGACCATATTGGCGTACTCTTTAGTGGATCTTATATAAACAGAGAAAAGAAAACTAAAGATTACAGACAAAAGCTAGTAGAAATAGGAGGTGGCTGGTTTGATACTTTTGGCCCCGATAATAACAGAATTATAGAAATATATGCAGGTTTTGGAGCAGGGAATACCGATCGGGTATTTCGGGAATTTGATGACAATGACATCTTAATAAAACGAGATCTGGAAGAGATCACTTATAGCAAAACCTTTTTGCAGGTAAATTATAGCTCTAAAAAAAATAGTAACCTACGTCTTTTTGGGACCAATTATCCACTTAATTATGGAACGGCCCTGCGCATCAGCAATGTAGATATGAAAACCTTTATGCGTAACTCAATGGGGCAGGTTAGAGAGGGCAACATATTTCTGGAGCCAATCTTCTTTACCAGAATGAGATTAAATGAAACTATACAGTTGCAGTACACCACAAGTGGTACTTTCGGCTTAAACAGCAGAAAACACATGAATGCAGGTAATTCTATATTCACGATTGGAGCTGTAATTAATTTAAATGGGAAAAAACCGAAAGAAAATTCAAAATAACGGTCAAAATAATATGCCTTCTATTCAGTGTACTTCGCAGTTTCTGACAGAAGGCATATTTTATTAAATCATTAGGTAGAAAGCTTAATATTCAGCAACAACGGCCTGTCCTTTACATCTTTTTTATTGGCCTTAAAGATAATGTACACGTCATGAAGCTGACCATCCTTAACTACATTTAATGGGAGATTCCCTGAAGTTGGGCTTATACTAGCCTTACCAAGTAATTGCCCGCTTTGATTGTCTAATCTGATTTCAGCAGTATAGTCATTGTTTATGCCCATTTCCTTTATGGTAAGTGAGAAGGAAGAAATATCGGTGAGATCGATTTGTTTCAGTTTAATCCAGCCTGCATTTTGAGGGAGGATTAATGCCTCTGTCCCTGAGAAATCACGACGACCGAGCTCAGATATATCCTTTAAATCACGAGCTTCAATTACATTGCTTCTGAGATTAACAACATTCGTAGTACTTAAAGATTTCAAACCAGCGGCTCCCATATCTGAATACGTTGCCTTTAGCGTAAATACAGGTTTACTGGCATTTATTGTTGCAGGCGGAGTAATCTTACCTTCTAAAGGGAGTGAAGGCTTATTGTTAGTCTTAGCGCCAAGTGATATAATCCATTCTGCTATTTGTTTCGCTTCTGCTTCCTTCATTGTAGGGTGTGCAGGCATTGGAATTTCTCCCCATACTCCGCTACTGCCTTTTACAACTTTCGAAGCCAGATAGGAAATAGCTTTGCTGTTTTGCTGATATTTATTAGCAACTTTTTTAAAAGATGGGCCAATGGATACTTCATTAACCTTATGGCAGGTACTGCAATCTGATTTAAGCATGAGTGATTTACCTATAAGTGTCTGCGCAGCTTGCTGATGACCTAATTGTGCACCCGCAAGATCAAGCCCTTCAGTATAAGTGTTTGATATGTATATCCTGTTTTTGATAATCATGGACCCTTTATCACTAACAAGCACCTGATAAGAAACAGGTTTAGAAGGGAAATAAAAAGTCTTATTGCCTGTGAGTTTGATTTCAACCTGCGGATGTTCATTACCAGCAAATACAGCAATTGTATTACTCGTTGATGTTGCTCCGGCTTTATCTATTGCCTTTACACTAATGGCATATTCGCCTTTTTGAGTAAAAGTATGTGTAAGCATAGGCGTAGTGGTTGTTTTTTTTATCCCCTTACCTAAATTCCAGATATAAGTTAAAGCATCTCCATCCGGATCTTTCACATTTAAAGTAGCAGTGAGTTTATAGGGTAGTAAGCCGCTGGTCCTTTTAATTTCCATCTTATCGATCTGCGGAGGTCTATTGCCGTTCAGGTAGTCGACCCTTACGATTCCGGCATCCGGATTTTTGGAGAACCAACCTTTTCCATATTCCAGTATATATATTTTACCATCAGGACCAAGTTCCATATCAATCGGAGCAGCTAATTCCATATGGTCGAACATAGGCTCCATAGCCAGGTAATCTCCGGTTGGCGACATGCTTACTGCTTTTACCCAGCCTCTTACCCATTCATAAATCAATAGTTTACCATTATAGTAAGCAGGATAGGGGCTTGCACCAGGTTTTGGACGGTAGACTGGGCCAGCCATAGCGGTTCTTCCTCCAGAACCTACCTGGGGGAATTCTTTTGATTCGCCATAAGGATACCATATAAATGCTGGTTGAGCTGTTGGGAGTTGCGTTAAACCCGTATTGTTTGGCGAATTATTGATACCAGCTAGCGGATTAAAAGCTTCGCCACTTTGGCCATTAGTATAGTCATACGCTCTGTAGGCATAATTGTTTCCAATAAAAAGAGGCCATCCAAAAAAACCGGCTTTGCGTGCCTGATTAATTTCATCATAACCTCTTGGCCCCCTTTGCGCATTGTCACCAGAGGCATCCGGACCAACCTCTCCCCAATACAAATAACCTGTTTGTTGATCAACTGATATACGGTAAGGATTTCTATTGCCCATTACAAAGATTTCAGGTTTACTTTTAGGATCACCTTTGGGAAATAGATTACCCTCAGGAATACTGTAGGTCCCGTCATCTTTCATCTTTATTCTCAATATTTTACCTCTAAGGTCGTTTGTATTTCCAGACGATCTCCTGGCGTCATATTGCTGCAGCCCAGGACGATTATCTAAAGGTGCATAACCTTTATTTACAAACTCCTGTTTTGGTACATCAAACGGAGTAGAATTGTCTCCAGTAGATACATATAGGAAGCCCTCTGGGCCAAAGGCGATAGACCCACCAGTATGGCAGCAGATCTCTCTTTGTGAATAGAATTCCAGAATTATCTTTTCAGACGATGGACTGATTTTATCGTTTACCATTTTAAAACGTGATAAACGGTTTACAGAAGTTTTTATAGGACTGTAGAAAATATAAACATATTTATTTATCGAAAAGTTCGGATCAACAGCGATACCCAGCAGGCCTTCCTCGGCGTTAACATTGGGTACATTCGCTTTAAAATAAACATCTAGTTTAAGGGCTTCTTTTAAAGTTTTAGCTTGATTTTTATAGATCATTACTTCACCTCTACGTTGTGCAACGAGAATATCAAGGTTTGGTAAGATGGCCATTTCAGTTGGTTCTGTAAATTGCCCTTGTACAAGTTTAACCTTTACAAATCTGCTTTGGTCTGGCGTATCGATTTTTAATTTATGCTTTTCAGCGGCGCTACCTTGTCCGAATAAGCACAGCAGCAGGACGCCGGAAAGCATTAAAGTACGTGGTGTTTTCATTTTTTTATTTTGTGTGTGTGGTTTATACACTAAATATAAAAAAATGAATTACTTATTTAGATGCTATTTAATTACTATGGCTAAAAATATACTTAAAGGGATGCCTAAATCCTTTTTAACAGCATCACCCAGCACCCTCATTGACTTGACCATGTGTTTTTTTACCGCATTGCGTGATATGCCTAAAATCTCCGCGGCCTCTTCATAGCTTTTATACTCCTGACGGCATAAACGAAAAACTTCGCGGTTTTGTGGAGTAAGGGTAGCTAAGATAGTTTGAAGATATGCCAGGTACTCTTTGGTTTGTAAATCATCTTCCAGTGAATCTGTCAGCTGATAGTTACTTAGGATAATATTTTTTGCAGTCTGGTCTATTGAAGATCTTTTTAAAAAATTTAAGGTGTGGTTTCTCGAAATAGTAAACAAGTAAGACTTAAAAACATTTTTATCCGTCAGCATTTCTTTGGTTTCCCACACTTTAAGAAAAATCTCTTGAGTAAGGTCATCAGTTAACTGGGGCGATTTAAGGTATTTATAAATGAAACGATAAACCAGCGACCTGTAGTGCTCATATAGCGTAGCAAAAGCACTCGTATCACCATTGGCGGTTAACTGTAGTAATTCCATCTCATTTACCAATGCTGTTTTTATAGCCATTCTTTTATTTTACCAGGGATATCGTCTTAAGACAAACAATAACAGGGCAATAATAAAAATTATAAATTAATGATCAGTATTTTTTTTTATACTAAGGGTACCCTACAGTTAAGGTTAAATTGTCTGGTACATATAAGAAGAGTTTAATAACATGGATCAGACAAGATTTCATAAACAATTGATAGACCGGTATGTGAAAAATCTGGCAACTTCTGATGAGTTGGAGGTTATTGACCATTTAATTGCTGAAGGAAAGTTGGATGATATGCTCATGTTGCATATGCAGGAAAACTGGGAAATAGAGGAGACCGCATTTACAGCGGAAGTCAATTCGGTAACACCGCCTGTGCGTAAGCTAAAATTGTGGTCTAGAGCGACAGCGATTGTTGCAGCTTCCATAGCCGTTATGATTCTAGGTTTATACCTGTTTAAGTTTTCTGGTATAAGTAATGAAGATGGAAATCATTTAGTTAGTGAAATAGTCCCTGGGAAAAACATGGCAACACTTACACTTTCCAATGGGAAAAACATAATTCTAAATAGCGCAAAAACAGGAGTTGTTATTGATGTTTCAAAAATTGTTTATAATGATGGTACTAAAATTAGCGAAGCTTCATCTGTTGGAATGCAAATTATAACCACGCCAAAAGGAGGTACGTATCAGATTCATTTACCAGACGGTTCAAGGGTATGGCTCAATGCTGCTTCATCTCTTAAATTTAGCACCACACTTGCCACTGGATCTCAACGCAGGGTTGAGTTAAATGGTGAAGGCTATTTTGAAGTTGCTCCCAATAAAAGAAGTCCATTTATTGTGGCTACAGCTAAGCAGGAGGTGCGGGTTTTAGGAACTCACTTCAATATTAATAGTTATATAAATGAATCGGTTACAAAAACAACGTTGCTTGAAGGATCAGTAAGTGTAAAACCAGCAGGGACTGCAGAACAATTGGGGCAATTTAAGAATACGGTTAAGCTAAATCCAGGCGAGCAGTCGATATTAAATGGCCAAACATTAAAAGTTGTACCGGTGAATGTAGAGAATGAAATTGACTGGAAAGAAGGTGATTTTGTTTTGCAAAATGAAAAACTGGAAAGCATCATGCGAAAAGTAGCAAGGTGGTATGATGTAGACATAGTTTATTCAGATAATGCGCCATTAGATTTGCCGTTAAGCGGGGCAGTTTCCCGTTCAAAAAATATTACATCTGTACTTGGATTGATCGAATCTACGGAGAAAGTTCACTTTAAGATTAAAGGAAGAACAGTAACCGTATCCAGGTAATAATGACTCAATACATATATATTATTTACATAACCAAACTAACCAAGATGAAAAAAAAACTACTCGGAACGGGGTAAACTGATCGCAGGTATAGGTGACTGAAAATAAATGGCCGGAAAGTGTTGGACCACTATCCGGCCGGAATTTGAGTAACCTTTTCCAGCCTTTGATAAGGTTGGAATAAATAATCGCTTAACTATTCGGTATAAACTCAAACCAATTCAAAAGTATGAAATTAAATGCTTTTAAACTAGGTATGCCCAATCTATGGCTACCTCCTAAACTTTTATTAATTATGAAAATGGTCATAATTATAATGATCAGTACCTTTTTACAAGTGAGTGCGTCTTCCTTTGGACAAAAAGTAACACTTACAGAAAATAATATCTCACTTGAGAAATTATTTAAACAGATAAGAAAGCAAACTGGCTTTGACTTCATATTTGACACCAGAATTATGAAGTCTGCCAAGACAATTGATGTTAAGTTTTTGAATGAGGACTTAACATCCGTTTTGAAACAATCTTTATCTGGGCAGAATATGACGTTTGAAATTAGAGAGCATTCTATTGTAATTAAGGAAAAAGAACGCTCTTTTCTAAATGATCTGATAAACAGCTTTACTGCGATAGACATAAAGGGGAAGATTTTGGATGAAAATGGCAATCCGGTTCCAGGAGCTTCTATTAAAATAAAGGAAAATAATGCAAAAGCTACAATAAGCGGTACAAATGGAGGTTTTAGCATAGCAGCTTCAGAGGGGGATATTTTGGTTATCACTTTTGTTGGCTATCAGACTCAGGAGATTAAAATTAAGGCCAACCAGCCAGCTTTAACCATTAGACTTAAAGTTTCTGAGACATCGATGAAAGACGTGGTGATTACCGGGATGATGGTCCGGAAAAAGGAAAGTTTTACTGGGGCAACTGCTAGCTATAGTGGAGAAGAGCTAAAAACGATTGGCGCACAAAATGTTATCCAGAGTTTAAAAACCCTTGACCCTTCTTTTATCCAGATAGAAAATAATGTGGCGGGGTCTAATCCTAATGTTTTACCAAATATGCAAATCCGGGGACAAACCAGTCTTTCTACTTCAGCATTGAGAGATCAGTTCTCCGTAGACCCCAATCAGCCTTTATTTATTTTAGATGGTTTTGAAACGAGTTTGAGAACTATTGTTGACTTAGATATCAATACTGTTCTTTCTGTAACCATTCTTAAGGACGCAGCGTCGACTGCTATTTATGGTTCAAGAGCGTCGAATGGGGTAGTTGTAGTAGAAACAAAAAAGCCAGTTCCAGGAAAGATCCGGTTAAGCTACACTTCAGATCTTGACGTAGAACTACCTGACCTTTCTTCGTACAATATGATGAACGCCAGTGAGAAATTAACATTCGAAAAGCTCTCCGGGGCTTATGTTGACAATATTGGCCTGTTGAGTAGACAACTTAGTTTAGACACCATTTATAATGAAAGACTTAAAGAAGTTTTAAGGGGGGTAGATACCTATTGGCTGGATAAACCTTTACGGACAGGCTTTTCACAGAGACATAACATCTCGGCCTCAGGGGGAGACCAGAACTTACGTTATGATGTAGCCGGTAGTATCCGAAAAAATAATGCTACCATGAAAGGCACTACAAGAGATGATTGGGGCGCTAACGTTGGCTTGTATTATCGCTCTGGTATTTTTAACATAGGAAACCGTACTTACATAAGTGGCTCCCAGTCAACTGAATCTCAAAATGGTAAGTTCTCTTCATGGGTAAATCTTAATCCCTACTATCGAGTACTGGGATCAGATCAAATGTATATTGAACAGGTGAGTACCCCCAATAAATTAGTTCGTGTTGCCAATCCTTTTTATAATGCCGGCTTAGCAGGTTTCGATAATACTTCAACTTTTCAATTACAAAACTCTTTGCAAATTAGTGCCGATTTAAACAAATCGTTAAGACTAAGTCTTAATGCTCAGTTAAGTAAAACAGCAGGGGAAACAAAAAAATTTACAAGCCCTTTAAATACGGAATTTGTAGATATAACCGATCCGGTTTTAAGGGGACGTTATGTTACCAGAAAGGATGATGGTTTAAGTTATACCATTAATGCAAACATAACTTATGGTAACATATTTGCTGAAAAACATTCTTTAAATACTTTTTTAAGGGGAGAACTGAGTGAGAACAACAACAGGTTTAGTGGGTTTACTGCTTTAGGCTTCCCAAATGCAAGTAATGGGAACCCGGCCTATGCTTATGGTTTTGCTTCCGGTTCGGCACCTACAGCNGCAAATTCGCTAACCCGGCGAACTTCCTTGGTTGCTTCAGTAAANTATTCTTACNATCAGCGATATAATGTTGATTTGAATGCAAANATGGATGGATCTACAGCCTTTGGCTCTAATAAACGTTATAAACCTTACTATGCGGCAGGATTAAGCTGGAACATCAGTAATGAGAATTTTATAAAGGAGCTGACCTGGATAAATCGTTTAAAGCTGAGAGGAAATATTGGGCTAACCGGTAATCAGAACTTTGGTAATGTCAGTCAGTCTGTGTTCCAATATCTGACTGCAATAAACAGCTTTGGCCAAGGGGTTGTACTTAATTCTCCAGGTGCACCGGATCTGGAATGGCAAAGCACCCTGCAAACCAGTGTTGGTTTAGACGGAACCTTATTCAGTAACCGGTTGAACTTTGTTTTGAGTGCATATCGAAATGTTACTGATCCGCTGGTAGTAGCGATTACATTACCTTCTTCAACGGGACTAAGCAGTTATCCGTTTAATGCCGGTTCGAACACTGCAAAGGGCGTGGAAGCGGAGCTTTCTTTTTCTCCAATATATAAACCGGGTAAAGTGGTTTGGACTTTAAGGGCTACCGGTTCAGCAATAGACCAGAAATACGACAAATTTGACAATAAACTTTCCGCCTTAAATAATGCATTGAGAGAAAGCAATGCGCTTACCAGATATCGGGATGGATATAGTCCTTTTGATTTGTGGGCCGTCCCATCTTTGGGTATTGACGCAGGTTCTGGCAGAGAAGTATTTTTAAAAAAGAATGGCCAGCATACTTTTATTTATGATTCAAATGATCAGGTTGTGATGGGCAATAGCAGAGCGAAAGCTGAGGGGGTTTTTAATACCACTTTGTTCTATAAAGGTTTCACCGCAGGTGTATATATCCGCTATGTATTTGGAAGGGATTTGTTTAACGATGCCTTGTTTAATAAGGTGGAAAATATTTCTTACCAGGACTTAGTTAATAATCAGGATAAAAGGGCGCTTTACAGCAGATGGAAGAATCCCGGAGATGTAACTGAATTCAAAAGTATTGCAATAACCGATGATGGCCCAAAGTCTTCCAGGTTTATTCAAACAGAAAATTCTTTTAGTGGAGAATCATTTAATCTGGGCTATGAGTTCAGGGGAAAACAATGGCTAGATAAAGCAAGGCTATCTGCATTAAATTTAACTGCAAGGTCAAATAATTTATTTTATTCCTCAAGTGTAAGAAGAGAACGTGGAATAGATTATCCATTTGCTTATACCGTTTCCATGAGTATCAGAGCGACATTTAAATAATTGTAAATGAATAAAAAGATGAAAAACGAATTATATATATATAGCATTTTATTTTTTTGGCTCTTTGCTTTAACGGGCTGTAATAAATGGCTTGATGTGAAGCCGGAAGATAAATTTATCGAAGAACAGTTGTATGCCACTCCACAAGGTTTTGCGGATGCATTAAATGGCTTCTATATTAAAAATGGGAATGAAAGTAGTTATGGTGGGGATCTAACAATGATTACGATGGATGTGCTTGCACAATTATATGCTGTGAATAGTCAAAATACCCAAGATAACGTCAATCTATTTTCTACGTACAATTATGGTGATAAAGACGCTCGGAAAAAGATCGATGGAATTTGGACTGCAACTTATGTAAACATTGCAAATGCTAATAAATTTCTGGAAAGTTTGAAAACCTATGGAAGTCGCCTTAATCCAAAAATTAAAGGTTTATATGAAGGCGAGGTTTATGGTTTAAGGGCATTCTATTACTTCGATTTGATGCGCATGTTTACCAAAACATTTACTTCAGTAGACTCTTTATCTAAAACGCTTCCCTATTATGATAAAGTAGGAAGAGATATTTCTGAGTTCCAACCAAGTAATTTTGTGATGCAAAAAGTACTTGAAGACTTGAATAAAGCCGAACAACTGTTGCTGCAAAATGACCCTGCAGTAACGCAAGACAGAGTAAGTCTAACTACAACAAGTACAGGACGTACTTCTAGAAATTACCGCATGAACTACTATGCAGTAAGAGCACTAAAAGCACGGGTTTATTTATGGAAAGGCGATAAAATAGCCGCTTTAAAAGAAGCGAAGTTTTTGATTGACAATCAGAGTAAATTTCCATGGATTGCTGTAACGGACTTAAATAATCCAGCTGCAACTAATAAAATTTTCTCAACTGAATTGATTTTAGCAGTTGAAAATCCTAAACTTAATGACCTGTTTAATCGTGTATTTAATCCAACATTGTTTGATGATAGAATTTTGGCAGGAAATACTAGTGGTACATTCGTTAAAAATACGATTTTTGAAGGTGTAGAAGGTGATTACAGATACCAATATATCTGGAAAGTTGCAGGAAAAACCTATCCTACTTTTTTTAAGTACCAGGATGTTCCTGCAGAAACTTACTCAGCGAACCGTACCGTTCCTTTAATCCGAATGGGTGAAATGTACCTGATTGCTGCTGAATGTGAAATAGATTTATCTTCGGCAATAGGTTACTTAAACCAATTGCGTACACATAGGAATCAGGCAGCTGTTGCCAATACGACCACCCCAACGCAGCTTAGCACACATATTTTAAAAGAATATAGGAGGGAATTTTATGGCGAGGGGCAGTTATTCTTTTACTATAAGAGAACAAAGGCAACAAGTATTGTTGCGGCGTTGACCAATTCAAATATGAGTATTCCCGCAAATAACTATGTGTTTCCTATTCCTCTATCTGAAACAGACCCAAGGTAAGACCTAATAAATGAACAATTATGAAAAAAAGAATTATTTATTTAGGCATATTGCTCATCTGTCTAGCAAATGCCTGTAAAGAAGAAAGCCTTTCACTTTATGACGATAAGCTTAGTAAAAACAGCATTTACTTCCCCCTTGCTGAAAAGGCAAGCAGCATAGATATTAGTTTTGGATATAGCAGGTCGAATGTTAAGGATTCATTAATCAAGATAGTTGTTAGGGCGATTGGAGCCCCAACTAATTTTGATAGACCTTATGACTTTTCTATAGCTGATAGTAGTACGCTAAAGGCGAACGAACATTATAAAATTTTGGAACAAAATAGGGTAATAGCTGCAGGTAAGGTATCCGATACGATAAGAATGCAAGTTTTGCGTAAGGAGGATTTGAGAAGGGATAGTTTGTTTTTGTATCTGGATCTGAAACCAAATGCTAATTTCACTAATAATTATTTAAATAAAGACATTACGGTTGGAGGGAAAGTTCTACACCAGTATTATACCCGGATGAGGGTTAAGGTAGACGATATTGCGGGACCGCCTCCATTTTGGGTATCTCCATATGGTAGTTATACTGAGGGATACCTTGGCAAGTTTAGTGTACTGAAACTTCAATTGCTGATTACCCGTTTCAATTTAAACGTTAATGAAGTAATTCAACCGACTTGGTTTACTTCAAACGCGAATTATACGAGAATGGGGCCGTGGTCAGATAATTTAAAAGCCTATTTGAAAGCTATGTCAGAAGCAGGAACCCCTGTGTACGAAGCTGACAATAAAACATTAATGACCATGGGGCCGAATGCAAAATAAATATTTAAGGACTTATTTAAATTCAAATGATTAAAAATTATAAATGGTTAACAGGAATACTTTTGATAGTGCTCCTCGCTTCAAGCTCCTGCAGAAAGGATGTAGGTAACTACGAATATAATGATATTAATGATACAAAAATAAAGGGGATTAATTCTGCTTATTCTGTAGCATGGGGTGGGAATTTAACGATTTCTCCTGAATTATCCTTCACAAAGGATGATAGTAATGATACCACTAAGTACGCTTATGAATGGTTTGCAGTAGTTCCAAGAACCGGTAATACTGCGGATCCTAGAGTCTTATCTAGAAACAAAAATTTAAATTGGTTGGTAAATTTGCCAGCTACTGATGCTTCATATCAAGTATATTATATGGTAAAAGAGAAAGCTACAGGAGTAACCTGGCGGAAGGTTTTTAATATTAAAATAACAACAAATATCGCTGATGGTTGGTTGGTCCTGAATGAAATAGATAATGAAACCAGACTTGATTTCTTTAACTATCTCTCAACTTCTAATTCTTTTGAATATTATAAGGATATTTTAAGTTCTTTTAGTACTTTAAAACTAGAAGGTAAGCCTCAGATGTTATATTTTTATCAAAGAAAAGATCCTTTTAGCAATAAAACTGAAAAAACGATTTTTGTAGGGACAGATAAGAATACTTCTGTAATTAATACCACCAGTTTTACTTTTAGCGAGTATAAAGATCTGGTAAATTTAATGGCTGCATATATTCCACCACCATTTTATGCAAGATCTGTCATCAGTATTGGGGGACCGTTGGCTTATATGTATGATAATTCAGGAAAGTTATATTTCGAAAATCCGACTTCAAGTGTTGCTTTTGGTTCAGGAATAAACAGGACCATTACAGGGGAAGCAATTCAAATTTCTCCTTTTATTGCAGAAGGTTTAACCTCGACACAATATGCTTTAATGTATGATATAGATAACAAGAGGTTTATGGAGCATAAAAGTATTAACCTTAATGTTTCTGTACCTGCAGTAAAACTAACTCCACCAGCTACACCACTATTCGATCCGGGAAATATGGGTATGGATTTATTGTACATGGCTAGTACGAAGGCCTTGTCTAACCAAACGTATGCAGTACTTAAAAATAACGTAGGCAAGCTTTTTCTTGCTCGTATTTCGTGTAATGCAGCGGCCTTTGTTCCACTTGCTTTCGATGAACTGACAGCAGCTCCCCAAATTGCGAATGCGACTAAATTTGCCATCGATCCAAATGAGGGATATTTAATGTACGTTGTTGGCTCGAAGGTTTATCGCTACAATGTGATCGATAAGTCGAACACAGTCGTTGTTGATTTGGGAACAAGAAAGATCAGCCTGCTGAAATACCAAAAGATGGTTTATGCTCCGGGATCAACACGATATATTGAGTATGCCAATAAACTGATCATTTGCAGCTATGATGATACCAATCCAAATGTTTCCGGNAGAATGGATTTATATACTGTACCTAACTTAAATGGAGATTTGATGCTNTACAAAACATTTGATGGTTTAGGTAAAATCGTTGACGTTAGCTATAGAGAATAGNTCCATAGTTCGCCCTACCTGGTTANTNCTTAGGAGAGCCAGAAATTATTGATCTTCAAAAATTAAATTAAACATATGAACTTAAAGAAAATAGGTAGCACAGTCCTGTTTGGGCTTGCCGTACTATCAACATTTGCACAACTACCCGTTCAAATTACAGGGAATTTAAATAAAAAGCGAATCACACCCGTTAAATTATTCAAGATAGATGGTAAACCGGAAGAAATAGCCAGTTCAATACCAACGGCCAATGGAAAGTTTGGCTTTGCCTTTTACCCCGAAACCGAAGGTTTGTATATAGTAGGAACCGGAAATGTAAACAGTCCATCTGATAATTACACCTTTTACTTCAAAGGCGGAGAAAAGTTATCGCTAATTATTAACGACAGCAATTATGAACTTCAGGGCAATACAAATTCAAAAGAGAATGTGATAATGGCACAATGGTTTAAATTAACTGAACCACTTTATCAAAAATCTATTAATTTTAGTCGTGGGAACTCAAGTATTTTTATCGATTTTTTTCCTCAATTGGAAGAAATTGCAGGGCAATCTAAAACATTTTTAAAAGGAAAAGCTAGCGGAAACATCAAATTCGATAAATTGATGTCTGAAATTATTGCCTGGGACCTGGCTAACTATGCATCTAACTTCATTAATACCCCACGTTCGGCACATCCTGATTTATCGGAGTTCAGTCCTTATTATGCCACGTTAAGTATCCAAAATCTAAGTAAGCGTGCGGATAAAGTTTATGCTTATCCCTGGGGAGAGCGCGTTCTGGAATCAACTATGATGATTAGTATGCGTCAAAAGAGTATACCTTATACTCCAGGTGTTGAAGGAACCAAACAGTCGCTCACTTTAGTATCTAACGACACTTTGAAGGGTGATTTTGTACTGAAAAGAATGGCAAGTCTAAAAAATTATACAGAATATATAACCTATGCCGATGCTTTCGGTCAGTACTTTTTAACCGATAAACAAAAGAAAAAACAAGTAGAAATTGCAGCCCCATTAGCAACACTAAAGCCAGGAGATGCGGCTTTCAATTTTAGTTATCCCGACAAAAATGGTAAAACAGTTTCAATGGCAGATCTAAAAGGTAAAGTGTTACTGGTAGATGTTTGGGCTACCTGGTGTGGACCATGTAAGAAAGAAATCCCGCATCTAAAAAAACTTGAGGAAGAAATGAAGGAAAAAGATGTTCAGATCGTAAGCATATCTGTTGATGAAGCACCAGATAAACACAAGTGGATTAAAATGATCCAGGATGAAAACCTTGGAGGTTTGCAGCTATTTGCTTCAGGCTGGGGTGATATAGCTAAATATTATAAAATAGGAAGTATTCCCCGTTTTATGGTTTTTGATAAAGCAGGCAGAATTGTGACAATAGATTCTCCAAGGCCTTCTAATCCGGAACTTAAGACACTATTAGAAAAGACATTAGCCAATTAATCAGCACGCTCAACTAATGGAGCGACGGCATAAATTGCTCAAACAAGTGGTCAGGAAATTACTGACCACTTGCTTAAGCAAGTGAGGTCTATTCTAGAACAATAATATTTAGGTTAAAGTAGTTTTGTCCTAAACCAATAACGCTTTCAATCTACGCGGTTTTATCTTTAAGGCTGAGCCCTTTCTTAGAAAATTTGTGTAGCCCTTATGTAATTTGATAGCCTTTACAGCCTCATAACCAACACTTGTACTTCTGATCTTATTCAGTAAGAAAGTGTCATCCCTAAAAAGGTCACCTTCTTTTAAAAAGCCACTTTGTAAGAATTCACGTATAATTAAAGCCAATTCCTGATTGGCATATACATGCAATGGTAAATTAAACAGATCATCATTCAATCGCTTGAAAACATCATTAATCCAGTCAGCTTGTACCTCGTCCGTAACAACTATTTGTTCATCTTGAAGTTTAATATGCTGTAAAAATACCCTTGCACTGTACCTGGTAATTATTCCACCATGTAAAGAGTCACGTAAAGTATAATCTAACCTGTCAGCACAAAGATCGGGCAGGGGCTGTTCAAGAATAGGGAAATCACCATTCAATACCTGATCAATATGATAACCATATTTTAACAAAATTGCTGGTATTTCTGATTTTAGTAAGACATCAGCATAAACCTGCTCATGATAGTTTTCTTCCTTATTTTCAAACACATAATCACCTACATGCGAAAATGCAGTATGTGAAACATCATGCAATAAACCCGCAATTTGTTCCAGCTCAGATCCACCAAGCATTCTGATCAACAGTGTCACACCAATAGAATGCTCCAATCGCGAATGACTCATGTCAGGGTTCACTAAAAAAATGGCTCCGCTTTGATGTACACCACTCAGCCGTTTTAATGCTACTGTATTTAGCAAATCCCTAAAAATAGCTGGTAATTCAACATTTCCGTAAAGTATATCGTTCAACTGTATCATATATAAAGCTTAAATAACCCGGCATTTATTATTATAAATCGGCTACACAATATTACTAATATTTTTAGTTTTATTTAAAATATCGTTGCATTTTTTTTTAGCACAGCAAAAAAAAATAGCTTAGTAATTAGCTTATCATGCCAGACTTGGAAGGGAAAGGCATATTTAGTAACTTCATAAAAACTTATTATATCATGAAACTAAAATCATTATTGCTAACTGTTACAACAGCGTTAGTTATTCAAACGGCCGTTGCCCAGAGTACACCGGCAGCTGCGACCCCAGCACCTGCAACCGAAGTGCTGAATACGGCAATCCAAAAAGCGAAAAAAGAAAAGAAACAAGTATTGGCTATGTTTCATGCATCATGGTGTGGTTGGTGCCATAAAATGACAGCTAGCTTAAACGACCCGACTATTAAACCTTATTTCGATAAAAACTATGTGATTGCTGATTTTGTAGTTTACGAGCAAAAAGGAAAAGAAGGTCTGGAAAATCCGGGTGCTGCAGATCTGTTAAAAAAATACAACAATGCTGATCAGGGTTTACCAACATGGATATTTTTTGATGCAAAACAGAACTTAATAGCCGACTCACAAGCCAGACCAGAAGGTACGCCGCTTACTACTAAAGGTGAAAACGTAGGTTGCCCCGCAAAACCTGATGAAGTAGCACATTTCATTACTTGCTTAAAAAAGACATCAAAACTGAACGAGAAAGAACTAGCAGAAATAGCTGCTGTTTTTAGTAAAAACGAGATTAAAAGGTAAAACACTACTCGTGCTTTACCCATACACTATAAATTTGTACCGCCCCAAAAGCATCACAGGATTCACCTTCGACTTTCCTTTTGCCCTGGCAAGATGATTGAACATAGGCCCCTGCTTTAAAATAAGCACCTGTAAATGCTTTTGGGTAGGTATATTTAAGCTTACCGTTATAGTAACACTCAGTTTCGTTATTTTTTACTCTAAACATAACGGTAAACCTGGTCCCTAACTGATAGTTTTCATCAAGCACCGGACCTTTCTCATCGTCCATTTTAACAAATAGCTTATTCTTTTCTAACCTGAACACGATTACATCATCCTCGGCATCGTGGATTTGCCCTACAACAATATGAGGCTTTTTTGCAGGTAACTGAATAATACTTTGATCAATAAATAGGGTATGAGTGCCTTCTGATGAAGACCAGGACGCATTCTTTTTGCCATTATCGATCATTTCCCGTAGCTCTGATCTTGGATAACCTGAACCCTTGGTTGTTGTGCCACCTGTTATGGCCCTAAAAACTACTGCATCACCGTCCTTATTAACGTAAAACCATTCAGGATGACTATAGGTATTAAGTTCAGGTTGTTTATGCTCGTCAGATCCACCAGGTATTTTAACTCCCTCTGGTACATTAAGCTTCCAGTTTGTCAGGTCTAGTACTTCTGCAGGTAATTTTTGAATAATTCTAACTTTACTTCCTGCAGCAAGCAACAGGAACAATCCTGCTGCTGTGCCAAATATGGTAAACCTGTATATCGTCCCTTTAAAGTTCATAGTATGTTATTTACTTACGCCTATTGGCAATTGATTGCTTGTGATAGGGGAAGTGCCCTGCCATTGAAAGTTAAGTTGCTCAGGATTAATATAATTGGGTTTAATATTGTAAATATGCTTTCCCGTAGCTTTGTTGTAAAATGATTCTACTTTGCCTGATTCGTAAAAGTTACAATAGTCGACTAATATATTATCCCATCGGTACTCCTGAAACAGAATACATCTGCCACCCTGACCGCTATTAGAAAAGTTACTGTTAATTACAGTGGCCTGCTGCGCTCCAACAAGCTTTATTACGGTTCCCTGTTCCCTGTTTTCGACTTCGTTAAAAGTACAATGATCAATCGTTACAAAGGGACCAAGCGTGCTTTCATCATTTCCGCCACGATAAACATTAATCGCACTGCCCAGCAGGTTAGTAAAGGTGCAATTTTTGACAATGGTATATTCTGCACTATAGATACCTTTATCATCTTTCTCCGCCGATAAATCTAAACCGTTGCCAGACATGTGATGAAAAACAGAGTTGATTACCACTAAACTATCGGCAAGTGTACTTTTAGCGGCCTTAAAACCGCTATTTGTACTCTCGTTATAGTCGTAAAACTCGCAATCGTCGATGGTTAGCAAATAGGGTCTGTTCATCGGCTGGTCGGTTGATCTGATGCCAGCATCGGCAGCCGAAAAGCTCTCGTAAGTACCTTTAAACGCTAATCCTTTAACAATAAGATCACCTCCGTTTTGTATGGTAATAAAAGCCGGTAATGATTTATAAGATGCATTTACTAATATAGGTCTGGTTTTTAAGTTGTTAGCCGCCATAATCACAAGGGGCTTATCAACAATAATTTCGGAATCCATTTTATAGAATCCCTCATCAGCCAGAACAATAGTGTCGCCGGCAAAGGCATTGTTTACAATAGCTTGTATAGTTTTACCTTGCGCAGCTTTTACGATAAAGCGCTGTAATCTTCGCAATGGCTTATTCGCTAAAGGTTTATACCACTGAGCACCTGTCATTTCCTTATTAATTAAGGGTAGCTTTTTTAAATTGGCTCCATATTGCGCATCATAAGGGAGATTATAGCCTTTTACGTTGATTGTTCTGATTTTCACCTTATTGAAACCTGAAGGTATTTCACCTTTAAAGCTATCATTCAACGCATTATTTACAAAGGTAATTCCCTTGTCGTTATTGGCATCAGTGTATACTTCGGTGCTTTGAGTAAGCAAAAGATTATTTTTAAACACAACATTTTCCGGTCCTAATGTACGCTCTGCATCTTTACCTGCACCAAATAGAATGCTGCTACTGTTGATAAAAGTATTGTTTTCTATAATGGCGTCCTTAACCTGATAATACCTGTTTATTAATGAATTGGGCACGCCATTTAATACGGCCAATGCCGATCTGAAATTATTACCTTGTAATTGATAAAAAACATTGTTCAATACCCGTTGACGCGGATTAATAACTCTGACACCTCCAGTATATGGTTTATTGTTGCCTATAAAAAAGTTTCCTTCTACCACATTTTCAGATCCATGTCTTAATACCAATCCGCCTTCACATTCATAAAAAGTATTGAAGCTTACGTTGTTGTTACCTGATTTAATCGATACAACTTCAACTTCTCCATTACAACGTTCAAAGTAGTTGTTTACTATATTAGTACGGGATGCAGTTAAAGAATATCTTGAGTTACCAATGCGAATAGTTTCACCGCCATTAGAGCCAAAACGATGACGACCTTTAAAATAATTGCTGTCTATACTATGATTGTTTTCCTGACTGCGGGCATCATCCAGCTCTGCTACAATTAACGGACCTGCATTAAGCTTGTTTACAAAAGTACAATGGTCTACACGGTTATTTTTGCCATAAAAAGTAATCCAATTATCTGATTTGAAACGCTCCGGCTGGCTATAGTTTTCAATAACGATATTGCTGACCCTGCAATTATTGGCCAGCCTATCGTTGTTGATTCGAAAAGAAATAACCTCTCGTTTAGGAGAATAACCATTTTTAAAGTGGAAACCATTTACCACAAGGTACTCGCCACCAATTTGTATACAAGACTGACCGGTGAAGGTTACGCCACCTGGTGTTTGTGGCGTAATTACAATTGGCGCTTTAGCAGTTCCTTTTCCCTTGAGCTGTAGGCTGACATTGCTCCATTCTTTGTCTTTTAAATAAATTACATCGCCTGGTTTGGCATTTATCATAGCCTTACTTAAGGCTTGTGGATTATCAACCACAATATTGTTTGAAAAGCTATCGAGGCTAAACAGCAATAAAAATGATATTATAATTGTTTTTGCGCTCATTACTTAGAAACTAAGATGTCAAACTTAATAGTAGATAGCGGCGTTGAAGAACCTATGGTTACCTCTTTAGCCCTTAACAACATATTGGTAAAACTACCATCAGCTTCCGGCACTCTGATCCAAACCAAATAGGCCGTAGTTAGATTAAATGCATTGGCCGCGGCTACAAGATCATATTTTACACTACTGCTTCCAGGCAACAATATTCCTGTAAAGAACTGATCATCCAGTTCAGTAATGGTGTTGGCATTGTAAGCTGCATATATTCTATCCATTTCGGCGCTTCCCGGAATCAGTGTTCTAAATTTTGTGGCCTTCAGATCTATTGCAGCAGGCTCCCATATTTGGGCCCCGCATTTATAATTTTTGGCGATAGTGGTAGTATTGGATGGGCCGTATATTGTAAAAGCAGGTGTGGTTGTGCAGTAGGTCACAAAATCCAGATTCTTTTCCTGCCCGCTAATGCTGCAAGTACCCAAAAGCGTACCGGTTTGTCCCATAAAAAAGCTATTGGTTGATGGTGCCGCCGCTGTACCATGCGCCATCATAGTGATATCTTTATAAAGCACGAATTTCTTTAGTGGGATATTAATTACAGCTTCCGCTTTCAGGCCGAAGTTATCCGTAATCATAACCTTCAAATTTCCAGCGTTTTTACGGTAGGTATAGGCGTAGTTAAGGTTGTACATCTTTTCATTATTGATCAGATCAACTTTGTTCACCAAAACAAACGTACCTTGATAATCATCAAAAATCTCTATCAGCTTTAATCCATTCTCTGAACTAGCCTTACCGGTGACAGTTAATGTGTTTGTTGCATCTGGCAATAAAGTAACCGGTACGTTTTCCAGTTTAGGCATAGGAGGGGTAAACGCAGTTACTTTAATAAAACCTTCGAACGTGGTGTTATCAAGATGTTTAACCATCACTCTGACACCAGAAACCTGAGCCATTTTTGCAGCTGCATAGCTGGCTGTAGGTATACTAAACTTGTAGTTGTTCTTATTCTCGGCAGCAGGATTGCCAATGTAGATTAACGAGTCTGTTGTATTATTACGTACCAGATAACAGTAAATCAGCTTTATTCCAGCAGGAGAAACGAGCTCAGCATTGATTTCTGCGTTAGGGCTAATTTGCTTTGTAGCCATATTATAGGTAAACTCACTGGCACTAAAAATATCTGGACTAGAGGTTGTTACTTTATCCTTCTTACAGCTTTGCATTAAGATACAAGCAATGAGCAGGGCAGTAAACCAAAGGTTGTTTGTATGCTTCATATTCAATTTTTTTAGGGCTAATAACCCGGGTTTTGAACAATTTTTATCTGATCGTTTGCATCTAACTCACGTTGTGGAATTGGAAGCAACAGTTTTTCCGCAGTTAAATTTGATTGCAGCTCCGCAAGCGTAAATGCAGGCCTATAGGCTTTATAGTGCGAATCGAATTCAAGCGCATAGTGTTTTTTGATAACCGAAATAGCTTGTCCGCTGCGCACAAGGTCAAAAAAGCGTTGGTTTTCAAATGCAAATTCAAGCCTTCTTTCGTTCAATAAAGCATTTAAATACTGCGCAGAATTGGTTAAAGCATTAGTAGTTCCATCAGATGGATACTTGTAGAATCCTGCATTAAAATCCCCTGTACTATAATCTGCCGCTCCAGCTCTTGCTCTAACTTGATTTATCAGGTCTACACCAGTAGGTCCAAAGCCCAGTGCTTCTGCTTTCATGAGCAAAACATCAGAAAAACGAAGTACAGGGAAGTCATTCTCAGCATCAAACTTAACCAGCACTGGTGATATGAACTTCTTAACATACAGCTTAGAAGAGTATTTTGCCATAGTTACGGCTTTTCTACTATCTGCAGCACCTGTTGCCGGTGCTTTATAGGTTAGATCCAAATCATTTGTAGGAAAGTTATAACCACTACCATCGCCATTTACAATGGCACTTCCACTAGATGTCGGTGCAAAGTTATTTGCCATTAAGTTACCTAAGCCAAAACCTCCGGCTTTAAACCTTACGGCAAATAGGATTTCTTTGTTCATCTCATTATTGATGGAAAAAACATCAGAATATGATGGCAATAAGCCGTATCCGCTGTTTGTGATCACATCGTCTAGTAAAGGAAGGGCATTGGACGCACGATTTGTGGTTAAATATACTTTAGCAAGTAAGGCTTTGGCAGCCCATGAAGTTGCACGACCAGCATCACTACCGGTTGCAGTTGAGTACCGCGCCTGCGAAAGCAGATCTTTGGCAGCCAATAAATCGGCTGTAATGAGCTGATAGCAATCAGCCAATGGTGATCTGATAATCTTTTTAGATTGTTCAGGATCGACTGGCTCTGTAATCAGAAATACACCGCCATATAGCCTTACCAGGTTAAAATAGTGGTAAGCACGCAAAAACAAAGCTTCTCCGGCAAGCTGATTTTTTTGCTGCTGCGTCATTTTTGCAGTTCCTTCGCCAACAGACGTTTGTCCCGCAGCATAGCTAACACCAAGGCTTTTTAATACGTAATTGATAGAACGAAGGCTTTTATAGGTAACCAACCAGTATTGATATACTTTATCGTGAGCAGAGTTTAGCGTATACATATCGAGCTCATTAAATTCGAAGTTAATGGCCGCCGAACTGTTTGCTACGCCTTGCTTAGAATTGTCAGTGCGTAAATCTGTTAGCATCCACTCAAATTCCAAGGGCTTTTGGAGTCCGTTATAACTACCCGTAAGCGCCACATTAGTTTCTTCGTAATTTTTATAAAAAGCATTAACCCCAATATTAGAAATGGGATCGATATCGATAATCTTATTACAAGAGGTAGTGCCAATTATCAGCAATACTCCTGCAGCTATATATTTAATGCTATTCATCTTATTTGTTTTCAGGTGTTTCATGATTTAAAAATTAACATCTATACCAAATGTGAAAGTGCGGGAGATTGGAAATGCCCCACGTTGATAACCATCAATAAGCGGAGAGGAGTATTGTGATGATGTGGTACGCGCCTCCGGATTTATGCCGCGGTAGGAGCTGCCCATTAAATAAACCACATTATCTGCAGAGCTATAAACTCTTACACCATTAACCCCCAGCTTTTTCGTAAACTTTGAAGGCAGGGTATAACCCAGTATCACGTTTCTGATGGCTGCATAAGAACCATCCTCAATCACGTAATCGGTAAGCAGCCAGTTTTCCCCATTGGTATAGTACGGTGTTTTACCATCACCAGGATTAGCTGCACTTATCCATCTGTTTTTATTGAAGTTCTCATTNTACCTCCTGGATTCATTGTAATTCGCATCNCCATTAATTAAACTTACTCCTTGCACGCCCTGTATAAGGATATTCAGNTCGAAACCTTTGTACTTGAATGAGTTATTGANACCCCATGTAAAATCGGGAAACGGAGTACCAAGNGTAGTACGGTCATTTACATCAATTTTATTGTCGCCATTGATATCTACAAACTTTAAACCACCCGCAGCATAATACTTGGCAAGGGTAGAGGTTTGACCACTGGCCTTAGCTGCATCAATCTGCGCCTGAGAAGTCCAGATACCATCAGTTTTATAACCAAAGAACTGAATTGCAGGCTGACCTACAATAGCGGCATATATTTCATTACGCTCGCCATAATTGTACTGAAAAGGCTCACCCCCAAGTTCAAGTAATCTGTTCCTGTTTGCTGAGAAATTTAAAGCTGTAGTCCATTGAAACTTATCGTTTTTGATGTTGTTAGAAGTGAATTCTACTTCAACACCTTGATTTTTTACTCTACCGGAGTTGTCAAAATATTCATAAGATCCGCTAAATGATTGAGTAGATCTTTTGTACAATAGCTTTTCTGTATTTGAGTTATAGTATTCTAAAGTTAAGCCAAAACGGTCTTTCATAAAGCCCAGATCAAGTCCTGCGTTGAACTCGAATGTGCGTTCCCANGTAATATTTGGGTTGGCNAATACATCTGAGTTTGGTGCAAGCCCAAGGTTTACGTCACCATTACCGCTTCCAAAGGAATAGTTCCCAGGATANAATAGGTTCTGGAAAGCGAAACTTTCAATTTTATTGTTCCCNGTAGCACCATAACTAGCTCTTAATTTCATGTTGCTAANCCAGGTTACATTTTTCATGAAATCTTCTTTTGCTATTCCCCAACCCGCAGATATAGCAGGGAAGGAACCGTATTTTTGTCCTTTAGCAAAGTAGGAGCTGCCATCCATACGATAACTCACAGCCATTAAGTATTTACTTTTGTAGTCATAAGTTAAACGACCTAAATAAGAAACCAGNCCTANACGATCTTTTAGTGTTCTGGTTAGNGCCTGATCTATTTGAGCAGCTTGATTTAGCGTTTCAAATTCATCGGTAGGAAAATTACGGCCAACCATATTAGATTCTTTGATCATGGTTTGTTGCGTAGTAAAGCCCAGTAGACCGGTAAAATTGTGGTTCCCTTTGGTTACGTTATAATTTAAAGTGTTCTCAAATAGTAAATCGAGGTAGTTTTTGGTATATACAGTTGCCTCGTTTACATCACCATCTTTTCTGGCGCTTGATTTTGTAAAAGTGTTATTTTCCTGCTGCGAGAAATAGCCGCCAACCGAAGTTTTAAAGATCAAATTGGGAAGGAATTTAATGCTGATATCACCGCCACCCAACATCCTGTAGGTTTGTTGATCGCGGGTTTCTCTTGCAGCAATGGAGAGCGGCGTGTTGTTGCTGGTTGCAAATGGCTCTACTGGTCCGGTACTTGTCCATAAGCTTCCATCAGGCATTGTGCCCGAATACTGTAAGCCATTAAAGTGCCTTGCCTGTACAAAATCGCCTGGTAAAATACCTGCCCATTGTGCATTTTGGTGTACATAGGCTGATGTAAAATCATTATGGTAAACAGGNAGNAAGGATCCAAATCTGAAGTAATCTGTGAAGTTTACCGCNGGTCTTTGCGTTTTAATATAAGATGGATTAAAATTGATGCTGAAATCGACCTTTTTACCTAGCGCACCATCTACTTTAGCCTTTACATTCAGGCGCTCATTATCACTGTACTTTAAAATAGCCTGATCTTTTTGACCACTGGCAGAAATATAATATTTCAAATCTTTTTTGCCACCCGATATACCCAGTTGGATGTTTGCAATAGAGGCATCTTGCAAGGCTTCCTGTTGCCAATCGGTTGGCACACCACTGATCTGGTCCTCTATAATGTAGGCGGCTCTTTCCGGCCCTGTAATGAGGTTTTTGCCATTAGCCGGTACGGTTGGGTCATTTTCCCTTAGTGCGGCCTCTGCAAACAACATTTTGGTATAATCAGTAATGCTCATAATCGGGTTTAGCTCATAAGGCTTTTTAAATCCGTAGTAGGATTTAACCGAATATTTCGGCTTATCTGACACACCACTTTTTGTGGTAATCAAAATTACACCATTTGCAGCCCTTGAGCCATATATTGCTCCGGAGGCAGCATCTTTTAGTACTTCGATGGATTCTACATCCTGAGGGTTTACAAATGATAGCCCATCCGGCACGGGATAGCCATCCACGACAACCAAAGGTTGTGAGTTGGCACTGATGGAACTGAAACCACGTACTCTTACAATAGGGTCGACACCCACCTCAGAACTTACATTCTGAATAGTAACACCCGCAATTTTACCAATCAGGGCATTGTCTAATCTAGAGGTAGGGATCTCATCCAGATTATCATTCTTTAACTTGCTCACAGCACCGGTAACAGATGACTTTTTCTGTGTTCCGTAACCAATTACCACAAGCTCGTTCATCGTGTTTTTTACCTCTGGAAGGATGATAGTTACTGTGGCTGCACCTTTTACAGAATAAGCCTGCGGTTGGTAACCCACGTAGTTTATCAGTAAAAGCTTGCCTGTTTCTACGTTGATACTAAACTCACCCTTGTTATTGGTTACTGTTCCCTGTTTCGAATCTTTAATGGTAACTGATGCACCCGGCAAAGTTTCTCCCTGTGCAGATTTAACCACACCCTGTACCTTCACCCGTGTTTGTGAAAACCCGGATTTAGCGAACAAAAAGCTGGAAATTGCAACCAGCATCATGCTTCGCAATAAAACGCTCAATTTCATATCTATATTGGTTTATATTTGGTTTTTGATTGATTGTGTTTNTACATCCTTAATNGTATTAAGGATNTNGTGTCACCTTCATTCAGGTCAATTTCTGTTTNTGGAGTTGGAAAGACAGCAGGAAACAGTTTCTTAATTTTAGAGCTGTCAGGCAACGGTTTAGAGGATATTTAAAAAGCTGTGGTTCTGTGCTTTTTAAACACCCTCCTGTATTTCTTGTATTAAGAGAAATTTAATCCACCATTGATATCAATGTTGGTTCCGGTAATGTAGCTGGATTGATCAGAAGCCAAATAAACGATCAGATCAGCTACTTCAGACGCTTCACCTTCTCTTTTTAACAAAGTAGCATTTGCCACATTTACCCTTACTTCAGGCTTACTAAAGGTATCGTGAAAAGTAGTAGCAATCATCCCGGGTAAAACAGCATTAACACGGATGTTTTTAGGACCAAGCTCTTTAGCCAAGGATCGGGTATAAGTCATAATACCGCCTTTTGCAGTTGCGTAAGCACTTGCTCCGGGACCACCACCATCTCTACCAGCTAATGAAGAAAGATTTACAATTGAAGCGCCTGATTTCATGTAAGGAATAGTGGCTTTACTTACCAGGTATACACTTTTTAGGTTTAAATCCATTACCGCATCCCAAAACTCTTCTTCTAACTCAAGCGTAGGTTTTCTGGCTACCATTCCACCGGCAACATTTACCAGAATATGGATTTCG
>Ga0065714_10002310_pt1 | contig 37379 bp, 29 predicted proteins | sample MisRhiReplicate2_FD_59101 | JGI IMG/M metagenome (GOLD analysis project Ga0065714, IMG submission 59101) | Miscanthus rhizosphere microbial communities from Kellogg Biological Station, MSU, sample Rhizosphere Soil Replicate 2: eDNA_1 v2... | ecosystem: Host-associated > Plants > Roots >... | reverse complement strand
TTACTAACTTTATGAGCATAAAATTACTAACTATTTTAGTAATTCCAAATTTATTTTAAAATTTATTTTTATGTCAAATATTTCAAATAATTTAAAGTACCTCAGGAAGAAAAAAGGCCATACACAGCAGAATTTCGCTGATATTATGGAAATCAAGAGATCGCTCATCGGGGCTTACGAGGAAGACCGTGCGGAACCTAAATATGATTTGCTAAAAAAAATAGCCGAATACTTTGATCTTACCATCGATGAATTCATCAATGAAAAAATATCTGACAGCTGGAAACCTAAGCCAAAAAGCCAGGGATCTAATCTTCGGGTGCTGAGTATTTCTGTTGATCAGAACGATCGCGAAAATATCGAACTGGTTCCCGTTAAAGCGAGTGCTGGTTATTTGAACGGTTTTTCAGATCCTCAATATATTAGCGACCTACCTAAATTTCAACTTCCATTGGCTGCATTAAGACAAGGTACCTTTAGGGCTTTTGAAATTATGGGCGATAGTATGTTACCTGTTCAACCAGGAAGTGTAATTATTGGTGAGTATCTCGATAACTGGAATGAAGTAAAAACCGGCGAAACTTACATTGTGATCAGTAAAAATGAAGGCGTAGTGTATAAACGAGCGGGCAACCGTTTCAGAGAGAATAAAGACTTGAAATTGATCTCAGATAATAAGGTATATGATGCATATACAATTGCTGCCGATGATATTCTGGAAATATGGAAAGCCAAAGCATATATATCGACCTCCTTACCAGAACCTGCACCAGACCCAACAATGGAAACGCTGACACAAATGATGGCACAAATGCAGAAATCAATTTCTCAATTAAATAAAAATTAACATTTTTTAACAAGTGCCGATTAAACTGTTTGTATTTTTATGTATCTATTGATTTAACAGACACATAAATAAACATAGCATGAAAAAGGCAATTTTAACAATAGCAATTGCAGTAATGGGTTTAACCGCTGTATTTGCTCAAGACACAACGAAACGAGTAAGCAGGACAATGCCTAAGATGACTGCCGAACAAAGAGCAGAAAAGGTAACTTCTAGATTAGAGAAACGGCTTAGTTTAACCGCTGATCAAAAAAACAAAATTTACGCCATTGAGTTGGAAAACGCCAAACAAATGGAAGCTTGGAGAACAGCGGATAAAAGCGACATGAAAGGCAAAATGAAAGAGCGCAAAGTTGCAATAGATGAACAAAAAGCTAAAGTTGATGCAGTTTTAACTGCAGATCAGAAAACTAAAATGGATGCTTTCCGTGCCGAAGCCAAAGAAAAAGGTGAGAAAATGAGAAAAGGAATGGGTGGCAGAGGTAAAAAAGACAGAGCACCAGTAGTTTCCAATCCTCCTGCACAAGGGTAAATAGTGCAAACAGTAATTAATTATATTTTTGAAAGCGTTCCGATTATTCGGGACGCTTTTTTTACTTTTGGACGATGAGTAAGATTGATCAGTTTATGAGTGGTAGACTCCAGGAACGAAAAGATAAGCTTTCGATCAGGAATCTATCAACAAACATCCTTCCTGTTGATTTTTGTTCTAATGATTATTTAGGTTTTGCCAAATCTGCTGAATTAAAACATTTAATCAACACTGCCCTGGTCACAATGCATGATTATCCGAATGGTGCTGGTGGTTCGAGACTGTTAAGCGGAAACACGAAATTTACGGAGGAAACCGAGCAGTTTATTGCCGATTTCCATCTGGCTGAAAGCGGATTAATTTTTAACTCCGGTTATGATGCGAATGTTGGGCTACTATCCAGCGTGCCGCAACGAGGCGACACCATTATCTCTGATGAATTGATTCATGCGAGTATTATAGATGGCTGTAGATTAAGCCATGCTACACGTTTTAAATTTCATCATAACGACATAAACGATCTCGAGGATAAACTGAAACTGGCAAAGGGAAACAAATTTGTCGTGGTAGAAAGCGTTTATTCTATGGATGGAAATATTGCACCATTAATCTCAATATCAAATCTTTGCGAGCGCTACCAGGCCAACCTGATTGTAGATGAAGCCCATGCAACAGGCATTTTTGGCACGAACGGTCGGGGATTAATCAATCAGTTTGGCCTAACTGATCGGGTATTTGCACGCATTGTAACTTTTGGAAAAGCCATTGGGGTACATGGAGCCATTGTTTTAGGAAGTAAAAACTTACGTCATTACCTGATTAATTTTGCAAGATCGTTCATTTACACCACAGCTGCTCCTATTCATAATGCTGTTGCAGTTAGATCAGCATATCAATACTTAAATAAAATTGATCACCAGTTGATTCACCAAAAAATTGCACTGTTCAGAAACACCTTAAAAGAGCAAAACATCAATGCAATTGATAGTGAAAGTACTATCCAGGGTATTTTGTTTTCATCAAATGAAGCAGCTAAACTTGCCGCTGCTAACTTGCAAAGCAAAGGTTTTGATGTACGTGCAATATTAAGCCCAACAGTGGCACTAGGCAAGGAAAGGCTCAGAATCTGCCTTCATACCTTTAATACTGATGAAGAAATTATTTCATTGGTTAATCACCTTAAAGAATTAAATTAAATGAATAAATATTTTGTCACAGGCATTGGAACAGGCATCGGAAAAACACTAGTAAGTGCTATTTTAACCGAGAAGCTAAAAGCCGATTATTGGAAACCGATCCAATCGGGAGATTTAGATATCAGCGATAGTATAAAAATAGATAATTTAATTGCCAACACACAAACCATTATTCATCCGGAAAGTTACAGATTAACACAACCCCTATCGCCGCATTTATCGGCTAGGTTAGATGGCCTTGAAATTGATCTTGATAAAATCAATATTCCCTTAACTGATAATAACTTAATTATTGAAGGCGCTGGTGGCTTAATGGTCCCCTTAAACGAAAATGAACTGATTGTCGACCTGATCAAAAAACTGGGAGTAGAAGTGATATTGGTTTCACAAAACTATCTAGGCAGCATTAACCACACGCTTTTATCGGTCAATCTACTTAAACAATATGAAATCCCGATTAAAGGCATCATTTTTAATGGTGAGAAAAACACTGAAACTGAAAGGTACATTCTTCAATATACCAAAGTAAAAAAGCTAGGCAGTATACCCAGCTTTAGTAATATTGATAAAGAAAAAGTGAAAGCAGCTGGCCAAAACCTTTCTATTTAACTCCCGAGAAGTCAAGTTTTAAAAACCTGACTTCTTTCCAAATCATATTATTTCTCAGTTAAATAACCAGAATTTTTAAGAAAATCGGCCCAAACCTGGTAGCCGGCAGGAATAAGATGTAAACCATCTTTAGTAAGCTCTGCTCTTAAATGTTTGTCCTGATCGGTAAAATTTGGATACAAATCGATCACGGTTACATTTTTAGCTTCAAATTTTCTGATTTCATCATTCAACCAAAGAATATGCTGGTCTTTACCATAATGTTTTTTGAACTTTTCGAAAGCCGTATTAACAGGCAAAAGTGTATTAAAATAAATTTTTGTTTTCTTCGATCCTTTTCTGATTCTGGCAATCATGGTTTTATAATTCCTTAAGATCACACTATCCGGAATATTCCTGGAGATATCGTTTATACCGATTAAAATAAAAATCTTTGCGGGCTTACCATCAATCACATCTTGCAAACGCTGCAAAACACCAAAAGTAATATCGCCAGAAATCCCCCTGTTTTTTGCTTGCGGAAGGTCTAACAGTTTAGCCCAGTCTGTTCCGGCAGTTATGCTGTTACCTAAAAAAATAATATCTTTTTTTGATTTTGGATCCGCTTTAAACTTAGCCACCAGCTCAACGTATTTACCCGGACGATAGGTGCTGTCCCATTTAACCACCTGGGCAAAAGCTGCTGTGAAGCTGAAGGTAAAAACAACAGCGGTGATTAATAACCTGTTTAAAAGTGATTTCATATCCTATTTTATAAAGCTGAAAATACTATTTTGCCTGAACTAAAATATCCGGATAATCGGAAATAATTCCATCTACATTTAAAGCTTTTAGTTTTTGAATATCTGCTAAGGTATTGGCTGTCCAGGGAATAATTTTTACACCATCTGCATGTGCTTTTTTAATCAGTTCTTCGTTCACCATTTGCCATATAGGACTTAAAATAAATGGTTTAAAACCCAAATCGGCAAGATTTTCTTCGTATGTTTTTTTATTGGCAACCAAAAATGAAGTCTTCATTTTTGGGTACTGTTCATGGATGATCTGAATTGTCCTTTTATCGAAAGACTGGATTACTACAAAGTCAGCGACCTTCTTCCTTAAAATTACATCCATCAAAAGTTTAACAAATTCTTCAGGTTTAGGATTGGTAATCCCATCACCGCTTCCGCTGCATTTAGTTTCGATATTATAGAAAAACTGTTTGCGTTTATTGGTTTTAATATCGTGCTGTACAGCATCTATCAGGTCAGCAAGTAGCGGAAGATATGTTTTTTCCTTTTTCTGTTGAGGAAATTGGTCGTAGTATTTAGTGCCCAGGTCAAACTGTTTAATTTCAGCGTAATTCATTCCAAAAATAGGATATTTCTTGGCATCTGTTACCGGAATATCTTTTCCATCAGGCGTAAGCATAAAAGCTGGACTCAGGTAATCATCATGTGTTACCACTACCTTACCGTCTTTAGAGATGTGGGTATCCATTTCCAAAGTGGTAATTCCTTCTATTTTCATGGCGTTTAACATGGCAGGAATGGTGTTTTCAGGCATCAGGCCTCTCCCACCACGATGCGCCTCTGCGCTAAATGCAGGAAACTTAACTTCTTGACCTAGAGATTTTACTGCTAATGATGCCAAAAGAATAATTACTGCTGTTTTTTTTAGTTTCATGTCTGGAATGGTTTTACAATGACGTTGGATGATAACATCTGGTGTGATCAATTAGTGTAATCGTTTATCGATTTCCCATTGAGCAATTATAGTGTTATTAGCTGTTATCATCTAACACAGTTAATTAAATCTATATGAATTTTTTACTAAGTAGATGTATGAATATTGAATTGTTATTGTGAATCTGTCAAATAACCATCCCACAACATATGAATTACGCATTAATTTCCGCCTCAAATTTTTCTCCGAAGCGATCGGTCGCAACAACCTTTACCTTTTTAACTGATGGTTCAAAATGTGCCAGGAACAAATGATCAGTTGAGCAGGGTTCTACAAACGGCCTTGGATTTGGCAGTTTATCACCTTTATAAAGCTTAACTGCTAAAGGATCATATCCATCCTGCTGCACTAATGCACCCATTGCTTTTCCATCAAGAAAATATTCTACTTTCCATTCAGGATCATAATTCCAAACATTGGCGATTAATCTTTTTTGATTGGTTAAAGTATCTACATAAATATCAAGCTGCTCTTTACGGTTTCTTCCGGTAGATTTGTAGTACCATTTTAAATTGGTTCCGTCCACTTCATAAACACCGTAGCCCCGAGGCGTGCCATCTTCGCAGATCGGGCCTGTCCACCAGCCACCACAAACAGTACCATGGTTATGTTCATAAATACCATTTTTGATTACATTTCTATTGAAGTGTGTATGGCCCGACATGATATGCACATTTTTGAAATCTTTTAAAACAGCATAAAAATCTTCATTGTTTTTTACAGAATTATGTACAGGAATATGAAGGCAAACGATCAATAACGCATCTTTAGGCACAAACTGCAAATCTTTAGCTAGCCACTCTAACTGTGTTGGGGTGATGTAACCATCATAAGTTCTTTCTACTCCTAAATAACGTACGTCATCTAAAACCACGTAATGAGCCTTACCCCTGTTAAAAGAGTAATACGTAGGGCCATAATGCGCCTGAAACGTACGATCGGAAGTATCGTCGCCACCCTGCCTGTAATCCTGATCATGGTTCCCCAGAGCCTGGAAAAACGGAATTCCGATTTTAGCAATAGCCTCATCATATGCAGGAAAAAGATCGAAATTGTCCCAAACTAAATCACCTACGCCAATGCCATGAACCGGTGTTTTGCCCATGCTCTTCACCACATCTCTTGTATCTGGTACAGCAGTTTCCATCATTTGCTGAACATCCTTTTTGTTCTTCACCTGTGGGTCGGCCCAAATGATAAAGTTATGTTTATTGTCGTTCTGTTTTAATGGTTTAAGGTCGAAGTTTAATTTGCCTGCAGTATCTGGTCTATAATAATGACGTGCAATACTGCTTTCTGTTTTAAACTCATAACCCGAAGGCGTACTGATCCAAACAAAACGAGCCAACTCATGAAGTTTAAGCTCATAGTTACCATTTTTATCAGTTTGTATTACGCTGTAACCATCAGAAATGACTACGCCAGCCACAGCTTTACCTTTGCTGGTTACCATTCCGCTCACCAATCCGTCAACCGAGAATAACGATGACGGAAAGGATTTTAAGCTAACAAATAAGGTTGTGGTTAATAAAGTTGATTTTTGTATAAAGGATCTTCTGTTCATGATTTTTATAATATTAAGTCATACGGCTTAAATTTTGATAATATTGAGACTGTATCATAGTTGTAATTAATCGAATTTGCTAGGTTGAGCCTATCGAAATGCCTTGTAAGACATTTAAAACAGGTCCTTCGACAGGCTCGGGATGACAATCTATATTTATGATACAGACTCGTTGTTTCTTACTTATTAATTAAGGTTGTTACGCCTCCTGTTTCGATTGTGCTGAGTGTTGAGGAATTGGTTAAGGGTACACTTATCATTGTTCTGACCGATTCCCACCCGCCTTTGGTAGCCTTGTAAACGCCACCCAATTTTGCAAAACTTACAGCTGTTGGAAAACCTGCGAAACGTTTGGAAACATCATTGGTTCCTTTCCCATAATATTCCTGTGGAACTTTTCCTGCATAGGTTGCGAATTTGTCTGTGATCGTAATTCTTAATCCATATTCAGGTGGCCCAGGTGTATAAAAACTACCCTTATCCCCGCCATAAAAAACAACATCCAACGGTACCGTGTTTAAGGTAACATTTGTTCCTTCAAACAAAGCAATACCAGCAACGTTTCCACTATTGGCCAGGAGATTATTTGTTTGTGTTCCTATTCCATCCGCCCCTTTCGAACCAGTTTCAACAGAATAATCTACAGCGGTAATCCATTTTGATGCGTCGATAGCTGTTGATGCCGAGCCATTGATCCTTCTACCTGTTCCACCAACGTAAAAAAAGTCACCTTTTTTTACGTTACCAGAGGTAATATTAATTTTATAAGTTCTTACTCCCCCGGTAGCCCATCCTAACACCGGAAACGTAGTGGCACCAGCATTATTGTTTGTAATTACAGAAAATGGCGTTACTGCAAAATTGATATCTTTTGTAGCCAAAAACTGGATGTATTCATTGTTTATATCCGATCCATTCGGATCAACAAGAAATCCCGATATAATTGCAGGAGAAAGCTTAGGCATCGGAACATAAAAAAAGTCTTCTGCAGTTCGCATCCGGTATTCAATCTTTTTTGAAGTTCCCGTGCCAGTTACATATACTAAGCCTGTGAAATTACCTGAAGGTTGAACAGCCGTATTTGCAAAAGTAGCATTGGCACTGGTACGTAATGTTGCAAGACCAAAACCATCATTTAGTATTCTATCTCCAGAGTATATTGCATCGCTCGCTGGTTCCGGGTCGTAAACCGCATTATTAATAGCAACTAAAGTACTTTCATAACGATCTGGGTTAGCTAGAATAGCGCCCGTATTTGCCGCCTGTAATTTAATGATTCTTCCCGTTGCCACTTTAGTTATCGCAGAATTTGTTAAACCAGCGATCTGTAAAACCCCATCAACCCTTTTCAATACCCCTCCATCCAGTTTGATATGCAACGAATCTCCCGGAATATAATTAGAAGCTGCTGCTCCAATATTGAATGAGATTCCCCTTAACGAATCTGCTGTACCGTTAATGCGGCTATTTTGCAAAGCAATTAATCCTGCCAACGAATTGCCGGATCTAAAATCAGAAACTACTACACCTCTTATACTTGTGGCACCTCCTATAGCATCAGGATTAAGCGAAAGATCTGATCCTTTATAGAACCTTCTTAAATCAAAGTTAGAAATGAAACCACTTTCTGAAAATTTATAACGATAGTCGTTTTCCTTTTTGCAGCTTGTGTAAGTAATAACCACAACTGCAAGCAAGAGAAAATATTTTAATTTATTTTTCATCATCAATAGTATTTAAGGTTTTTGCCACCACATCAATGTATTCACATCATCAGGTCCCTGTGCTGTTAATACATTTTTATAATTAGTTGGATTAGTTGATTGGGCAAGTATTGGATAGTATAAACGAACTGGCATTTTTCCGCCATTTAATAAATTGGCTCCTTTTGGAAGCAGTGGGTGACCGGTTCTTCTGTACTCGAACCATTGCTGAAAGTCCACTAAAAACAAGGCATAATATTTTTGCAAGTGGATTTGTTCCAACTTGCTATCTGAGCCCATTGTCTTATTATCTAATGGCAATGTATTATTCCAATTAAAGTCACCTCTTAAAGCATAAGCTCTTACTGAAGCATCATCACCATTAGCGTACAAAGATGGCATCCAATAGTTAATTCCATCAGCTATTCCTTTATAATAATAAGCTTCGCCAGTACCGTTAATCCAGCCTCTTGCGGCAGCTTCAGCCAAAATAAAATCAACTTCTGCTACATTCATCATCACACCTGTTGAAGCATCAGTTTGCAAACTTGTTGGATTTCCCGATTGTGCATCAGAGTAAAAATAAGCTTGTTTAGCTGGCGCTCCACTACCTATCGGATAAGCACTAGGTATACCAACATAGCCCGCAGGCCCTGCTGCTATACTCCACCTATTTACCCCATTCTTGCCTAATGTTGGATCTATTCTTGGATCACCCCAGGTAGTCAGGTTATTGATAAAAAAGTCTACAATGGCAGATGCCCGAAAGTCTGCCGGTCTAACATTAACCATAAATGGCGATGAATATACAGCAGTACTACTGTTTGTCCCATTCCAGAGAATTTTAGCGGTATGGGTATTGTCAGTCATAATTGGATATTTGGCAGGATTTGTATCAACGATTTCTTTAATTTTGGCTATGGCCTGTTCACTTGCTTCTGCCTTGCCTGAGATACGGAGTAACAGCCTTAAATACAATGAATTCCCAAATCTGCGCCATTTACTGATATCTCCACTGTAAACCGGGTCGCTGCTGGCTTCAATCTTCTGACCTGCAGTTAAAAGTGTATTGGCTTCTTCCAGTTTATTTAGCAAAGACATGTAAATATCTTTTTGTTTATCGAATGCTGGCTCTAGCACGCCAGCCCTACCTTGATTTGCTTCCGTGTAAGGTACATCTCCGTAGGTATCTGTTAGCAGCTGCATTGCCCACGCTTCGGCAATTCTGGAAATCCCCTGATAGGAAGTGTTAATTGCACCTGGCTTGCTGGCGATGGTATTGATGTCCTTTATATTTGTCAATTCTGAATACCACGAATTCCACATCGCATCAGACAGTTGTCTTCTGATATCATATCTGTAAATTCTACCTTCCAGCACCTCATCCAAAGTAGAAACTGTAACCTGCATCAGTTCATTGTTAATGGATCGGTTACGTATTAAGTTTGCACCCAACACGTTTGTTAAAGTAGGTGCCAGCAATTTATCTGCGGTAACCTCTGGTACACCTATCGGATCTGTATTAATTTTATCGAAATCTTTCTTGCAGGAGAAAAATGAAGTCCCCATCACCAGTAAGAAAGCATAACCTGTACTATATTTAATCTTTTTCATTTTCTTATTAGTTTATACCCACTACTAAACGTGCACCAAAAGTTCTGGTTGATGGCAGTTGCCCGACTTCAAAACCTGTTACAATGTCACTACCTGACAATGTACCAAACTCAGGATCGAAGGCTGGCCAGGGCGACCAGGTATACAGGTTACGTCCATACACGCCTATGGTTATCCGGCTAAGGCCCAAACTTGAAACCAGTCTTTTTGAGAATGTATAATTAATATTTGCTTCTCTGAATTTTAGATAATCTGTTCTGAAAGTACTTCCCTCTGCATTGGTAGAACCATACATAGCTTCATAAAATGCACCTACATCAGTTGCAACTGTAGTATTGGGGCTATAAGTAACGCCATCAGGATTTAACATTACTCCTTCTCCAATCAAACCGCCGTATCTGCCTGGTAAGGTCAGTTTTAATTTACCAAGGCCGGCCATTCTTGCAAACGTTAACGAGTGTGCAACAGCACCAAGTTGTGCGTCAAATAAAACGTTAGCAGCGAATCCCTTATAAGTTATACCTGTACCAAAACTAAATCTAAATTTAGGCATTGTATTTCCCAGATATTTTAACTGTGTTTGATCTGGAATGGCTTTACCGGTATTATCGAATATTACCTGTCCATCAGGCGAGCGCTTCAATCCGAAACCATAGATATCTCCGAGGCTTCCACCAACATTAGCTACGATTTGCGTCCCCCCAATTGGACCCGTACGTAGTATTACGGCGCTATCAGCAAGTTCTTTAATCGTATTTCTGTTCGCAGAAAATGTTCCGTTAACAGTCCATTTAAATGATCTGCTCTGTAAAGGCGTCGCATTTACCGATATTTCCAAACCTTTGTTATCTACCCTGCCAGCATTAAATACGGCAATTGAATATCCTGTAGCACGATCAATCGAACGGCTTAGTATCTGATTTTTTGTACTTCCGGTGTATGCGGCAAAATCTAAATTTAATCTGCTGTTAAATAATTTTAGTTCGGCACCAACCTCAACTGTTGTAGTAGATAGTGGCTTTAAGTTATTATTTGGAAGTATGCTTGGGTTTGTCATTGCCCCACCCGGATAAATTCCGTTCGCGGCAAGCGTATAGTTGTACGCGGTACGGTATGGTGTCGTTCCACCACTACCTACCTGAGCAATTGAACCGCGAAACTTGAAATAACTGATTTGTGAAGGCATTTGCCAATAATCTGACGCAATGAAAGATAAACTTGCAGATGGATAGAAGAAACCAACATTATCTGTTCGAAGTGGCGATGCCAAAGTGCTGTTCCAATCCTGTCTTCCGGTTAAATCTAAAAATAAATAGTTTTTTAGCGATAAAGACATTGTACCATACAAACTATTGATGTTATATCTTGCAGTATCCGGTACCGAAATCAATGGATTTTGATTGTTTTCTAAACTATAATTACCCGGAACAACCAATCCGTCAGCACGAAGCTCTGATTTGTAGTATCTATTTCTCAATTGGCTACCGCCTACTGAAGCCGAAAGCTTTAAATCCCTTGATAGATCTTTGCTGTACCTTAACAGAAAATCGGCGTTCACTTCATACGAATTGATATCCTGAACACGATAAGAGCCTTGGGCAAATTTTGCGCCTGCAGCATCCCACGGACGCTTGGTTTCGCGGATGTCATGATTAAAATCGATAGACGAACGTACCAGCAAACTTAAATCATTAGTAAACTTATAAGTAGCCTGAATATTTCCCAGAATACCATTTCTTCGCTGTCCATTTATATACTGTTCAGAAATCGCATAAGGTCCTTCCGGAAAACTCGAGGTTAAGTCTAAAAATTTACGTTGCTCTTGTCCTGCCACCCAATAATTTTTAAACCAATCCAAATTCATATTGGGATGGGCAAACATGAACCAGTACATTAACGATTGATTACCATAGCCAGTTGCAGGCAGGTTATCGCTATGCCTGTTATTATAACTGGCCTTAAAAACAATGCTTAACTTTTTGGTTACATTACTATTTCCTGAAAAAGCAAGAGAAGTACGTTCTAAACTTGTATTAGGAACTATCCAATCGTTATTACCGTGGCTTGCGGTAAAGCGTAAACCTACTTTTCCTGCATTTCCATCTAAGCTAACTGAGTTTGTCGTTTCAACGCCTGTTTTGAAAAATGCATCTAGCGCATTTGGATATGCCACCCATGGTGTACGCGTAGTTCCGCCTTTTTGTGTAGTTGGATCATATTGAAAAAACATGCTGGCACCGTCAAACCTTGGCCCGTAAGTTGAACTGGTTGCATGTGTATCTGCGCCATCTGCATTTGTTCCAAAACTGTAGTAACTCGCACCGCTTACACCTGCACCATATTCTTGTTGAATATCTGGCCCCCTGTTAATTTGCTCGAAGGCAGTATTAGAAGTGAAAGTAATATTAAACTTTTTCTTACTGCTACCAGCAGATTTGGTCGTAATTACAATGGCCCCATTTGCTCCCCTCTGACCATAAAGCGCAGATGCTGCCGGGCCTTTTAGTACCGTAACATTTTCTATATCATCAGAATTTAGGTCGTTAAGCGCACTTCCAAAGTCTGTTGGCAAAATATCTCCTGATGTTCCATATACCCCTCCGCCTGTTCCAGCCGTACGTTTTGCACTGCTACTCGCCACAACTCCATCAATAACAATCAGTGCTTCATTATCTCCGGTTAAATTATTTTCACCACGAAGGATGATTTTATTAGATCCGGCAAGGCCACTATTGCGAACCAGGTTTAAACCTGCTACTTTACCAGATAATGCATCCGTCCAGTTGGTGGCGACTGCATTTGTAAATGCAGAACTATCTAAAGAGGTAATTGCATATCCCAATGCCCTCTCCGAACGCTTAATACCCAAAGCTGTGACAACCACATCATCCAATGAATTATCAGATGATTTAAGTTTCATTGTTACGATTTTAGTCAAATTATTATTAACTACAATTACATTTTGTACTTTACCGGTTTGATAGGTAATAAAACTTGCCTCAACCGTATAGGTGCCTGGCAATACGGGAATCGTAAAATTACCTTCATTGTCAGTTTGTGTAACCTTACTTAACTCAACAATTTTAATCGTGGCAGCCGGAATAGGCTCATTGTTCTCATCAACAACCCTACCGCTAATTCTGCCGGTATTTGTGTTTTTTGCCGTAATCAGGATGTTGCCGGCACCACCTGCTTTATAGGTAAACGGCGTTCCTTTTAAAAGCAGATCAAGCACTTCATATACAGATCTCGTTCCCCTGGAAACATAAACCCTTTTCTGATCATTGAGTTGGTTATTGTTATAGGCAATATGATTGCCACTTAGCTTTTCTAAAGTTTCAAAAGCTTTTTTTAGTGTTATGCCATCCGCTTCGAACAAAAATTTCTTATCGCTTTGTGCATTGGTATATAGTGAGAAAGAGAGCAGATTCAACATCATTATGGCAGTAATCACCATAACTTTTGAGGGATACTGATGGAAATTTTTAATCCATCGGGTATTAATTTTCATATCTTTACTAAGTTTTACTTTGTCAAATGAGTATACAGTTTTCAGGGCTTGAAATGTGTCCAGCATTTCGAGCCATTTTTCGGTTCAGTAATTTTATATCATATCTATCTTTATAGTTTATCGTTAATAAATGATTACTTTATTTTCATAGATTGTATATTTTGAGTCAGATAGCTTAGCAATTACACTCAAAATCTGCTTTACCGAACATTTATCAAATTTTGCGGTAAGTTTCACCCCTTTTAAAGCTTCGGTTTTAATCTCAATATCAAGATCATACTCACGGGCAATTACCTCGGCGATTTCGCTAAGAGGTTTATCGTAGAAAAAGATTTTGTATTCCCTCCAGCTATCAAAATCAATTGCGTTTACCTGCTTTTTTGTAGTCTGCCCATTATTTTTATTGATGGTAAGCTGTTCATTTGGTAAGAGGAACTGAGCGGGGACTGTTTTGCCCTTAAACAGCACGCCGACTTTACCCGTTTGCACGGTGATAGTGATGTCTTTTAAAGATGGATAAGCATTGATATTAAATGAAGTGCCCAGAACGGTGGTACTTACTTTCCCGGTATGAACTATAAAAGGTTGCTTTGTGCGGTGCTGCACGTCAAAAAAAGCTTCACCATCTAAATAAACGATCCGTTTGCTGGTGGTATTAAAATGGAGTGCGTAACGGATTTTACTATCGCCGTTTAAATAGATGTTAGAACCATCGGGCATGGTCACCAGCCTTTTCTGTCCGCGCGGATTGTAAATTTCGTTATAAGCAATAATTTCGGTCTTTTTTGAATGAAAGTTATTAAAATAGAGCACTGGTAATAAGCAGATTACCATGATTGCGGCAGCTATTGCAAAATATTTTCTATAATTGATTTTTTTTATAACTGGCGATTGCTCAGCACTATTTTCAATATGTTGCTGAACGGCCGACCAGCTTTTTTGCTGATTAACAGGTTTTTTCAGGAAATAATCTGCTGCCTCAAAGGCCTGTAAGCTTTCCCTGAAAATCTGCTGATTCTGCTGGCTGCTTCCAACCCAAATTAGTAAATCGGTCAAATCTTCACTGCCAATGGTTTTCTTGCTGTAGTCTTCTATTAATTTGTAGTAACGTTCGTCCATTTAGTAATGCTGTTCTGGATGTAAGACAGATTAATGGCCACCGATACGTAGCGAAAAAGATCAAGTTATTGTTAACAAATCGTTAAGCATAAAGAGTAACTTAAATAGAATAATAATATTGAAGCCTTGTTTCATTAAGGAAAAATATAAATGCTTTTGATTTGGAAATAAAAGGTCAGTGATTCATAGATCCTTTAGGCCTGCCATCCACTACATTCTGATTGAAAAAATCGGGATCCACTCCTGTCGGGTTTAGGCACAACAACCTGTACTTAATTATTGACCATCAGCATTTTTAAAATAAACCCGATTGTCAGAACTGCCCCCATGGAAAACTGAACCTGCCTTTCTAAAAAATAATGCGAGTAATATTTCGATAAATGATCTTCTCAAGGAAACTAGGAATTAATTAAGTATATTTTCAAGCAAAAAAGGAAATAAATTAGATCTCCAATCGGTCAGTTGTGAGCGATCTAAAGTTTTTCACGGCTTGGTAGAGTAAGGTTTCTACCGTTCTTACCGAAATACCCAATAAATCGGCAATAATATTTTTCTCCAGCATATCGATGCGGCTCATTAAAAGCACTTCCCGCTGCCGATCGGGTAACAGGTTTAGGAGATCCATAATTTCAGAATAGGATTCCCTGCTGGTAAGCTGTTCGTGTGGATTTAAATAAGTATCCGGGTAATCGAATGTGTCTTCACGATCGTTAATACTTAAAATATGGAATTTTACACGTTGAATTTCATTAAATGCTAAATTTTTAGCAGCAGTGAACAGGTATTTTTTGATCGTTCTGATCTGAAGTTCATTTTTTTTGTCCCAAAGTTTCATAAAAAGATCAGCAATAAGCTCTTCAGCTTTGTTATAATCTTTAATGTAAATTGAGGTAAATTTGCATAAAGCAGGATAATACCTATTAAAGAGTGTTTCTAATGCCAGGCTGTCTCGATTTACCAATAAAGACATTAAGTCTTCATCACTTTTGCTTAAATATACATCCTTCATCTTGACAGCAAAAGTAGACTAGCAACGTTACGATAACATTAAGTAATCTTTTCCTTTAAGTTACCTATGTATTAATTGTGTTGGATTGATAATTAAAAAAGTGTTTTTTATACAGATTATTCAAAGAAAAATTACGCTCTAGAATGATCAATCCTACAACCGGGAGTATTAGAAGTTCGATGATATTAAAATTGTAGAAGAGATAACCCAATACCAATATCAATCTGAAGCATTCCAGGTAATAAATCCACTTACGCCGTTCTAATAATGCTCCTATATTAATCAGTGTCACCAAAATAAAAATCAATATGGCTATTTTGTGTACTAAAGTTAGCGAATTGTAAAACATGGTAGTGCCTGTGAGCATTGCAACTATCGCGATTAACTGTATATTTAAATAAGTTTTAAACTTAGGTTTGGAATGAAGGTATTTTTTATGCTGAAAGTAACGTTCTTCCAAAGCAGGTCTGATATTTTGATCCATCAAAGCCGGACTGCCGAAAATAGCATTCCATTTGGCTTTAAACCCATTTGCACGCTTGTAGGCCTCTCCTATTTCCAGGTAATAATGAAAATGCTGCCAAAGAAAACTATAACTTTTAATAGGATGCGTTAAACCATATTTTGGAGCTTCTTCTTCTTTTTGAAAAGTACCGAAGAGTTTATCCCAAAAAACGAAAACGTCGCCATAGTTTTTATCCAGGTATTTCTCATCCGATGCATGGTGAACGCCATGTAAAGAAGGTGTAATCAATATATTTTCCAACCAGCCCAATTTACCAACTAATTGCGTGTGCGTAAAAAATGAGTAGGCTCCATGTGCTAAAAGTATAGTGAGGATCATATTAGGATGAAAACCCAATAATGGTAATATGCACCAAAATACATTACGGAAGATGGCTTGAATAGTGGTAATCCTGGCCGCTGCCGATAAGTTAAACTCCTCGCTTTGATGATGTACAATATGTGCTGCCCATAAAAAATTAATTTCATGTCCCAACCTATGATACCAATACCAAACAAAATCGGTTGAGAGCAATAACAATATCCAAACATACCACTGAGTAGAAATATCGAAAATAGCATAGTTGGTATACACCCAGTTGTATACTTGATAAAAACTGGCCGCGATAAATAAATTCAATAACCTTTCGGCAATACCCACACTAAAATTTGCAACCGTACTCTCATATTTAAATATCTTCGCCTTTTTTTGATGCTGAGCAATCTTAAATTCAATAAATACGAAAATAAAAAATGCTGGTATAGCAAATGCAAGGTAGTTTACCGCCATAACAATTTATATCTTTTTTAAGTTTAACGAAACAAACATAAATATATTCTATTAAATACATAGATTTTATAGAATATATTATTACACCTAAATTACTTCCATATTCATTTAATGTTTGTTGTTTTAATTTATTTGTAGAACTTCGGAATTATAAATACAGTATTATGGCTACACAGAAAAAAGCTGAAAACAACAATATATTATCTATCGATATTGGCGGTACCAGTATAAAAACCGTTCTTTTAGATGAAAGCGGAAATATGATTACCGAATATTTAAAAAGCAAAACCCCGCCAGAAGCTACGCCAAAAGATATTGTAACAGGTATTGTAGAACTGATTAAGCCTTTTCCTGATAGTTATAACCGTGTATCAATCGGATTTCCGGGTTACGTTAAAAATGGGATTGTAAAAACTGCTCCCAACCTGGCTAAAAATAAATGGGCCGATGTAGATCTTGCACAACGCGTGGCCAACGAGCTTGGTAAGCCTGTGCGTTTGGTAAATGATGCCGACCAACAAGGCTTAGGGGTTGTTGATGGCAAGGGCTTCGAAATTGTTTTTACAGTAGGTACAGGCTTTGGTACAGCGCTGTTGTTTGATGGCGAACTGCTTCCTCACCTGGAACTGGCGCATTTTCCAATCAATAAAGAGGAAGATTATGACGATTATATCGGAAACAAGGCATTCGAAAAAATCGGCACCGAACGCTGGAACAAAAGATTAAAAAAGGTAATCGAAATTTATAAAACAGTTTTCAATTACGATACCTTATATATAGGTGGCGGAAATTCGAAACAGATCAATTTTAAGCTGGAAGACAATATTAAAATCGTAACCAACAGAGATGGGATTAAAGGTGGCGCAAAGCTTTGGAAACTGGCCGATAAGTACAATATCTTTACTGTTGAGCCAAAAAAATAATTGATCTTTTTATTACAATCTTTTAACAACAATAGCTGCAATATTAATTTGTAAATCCTAATTTTGGGTGCATTCTAAAAAACAAAAAATGGCAAATAACGATTCTGAAAAATATAAATTGGGAATGATTGGTTTAGGCACTATGGGCCGAAACTTATTATTAAACATGGCTGATAAGGGCTTCTCTGTAACAGGTTACGATAAAGACCAAAAGATGATCTCGAAGCTTGAAGAAGAAGGCAAAGCGCATAACTTAGAAGGATTTAGCGATATTAAAAGCTTTATTTCCAGCTTACAAATACCACGTACATTAATTTTGTTAGTGCCAGCCGGACCAATTGTAGATAGCGTTATTACAGAACTAAAACCACTTTTAAGCAAAGGTGATATCATCATTGATAGTGGAAATTCACATTTTACCGATACCAACCGCCGTGTTGACGAGTTAGAGAAAGATGGCTTACATTTCTTCGGAATGGGTATTTCTGGTGGTGAAGAAGGTGCGCGGTTTGGTCCGAGTATGATGCCGGGTGGTGATAAACAGGCATACAGCGTAGTAAAAGATGTTTTCGATGCTGTAGCTGCAAAAGTAGGGACCGATCCTTGTGTAACCTACATTGGTCCAGGTGCTTCTGGCCACTTTGTTAAAATGGTACACAATGGTATAGAATATGCCATTATGGAGCTTATTGCCGAGGTATACGGCATCCTTAAAAATGGCTTAGGTTACTCAAACGACGAAATTTATAAAGTATTCAAAAAATGGAACGAAGGCAGGTTACAATCATTCTTATTGGAAATTACTGCCGAAATTTTCTTGTTTAAAGATACCGAAACACAAAATGATCTTTTAGATCAGATTAAAGACGAAGCGCGTTCAAAAGGTACCGGAAAATGGACATCAGAGGTTTCAATGGAACTTCAATTGCCAATCCCTACTATTAACGAAGCTGTTTCTAACCGCGATTTATCTAAATTTAAAAAACTGAGGGTTTCTTTAGAAGAAGCTTTTGCTAAAAAAAATACTAAAATTGAGGTAACAGTTGAAGAACTGGAAGATGCATTTTACTTCTCTATGATCAGTGCTTATGCACAAGGGATGCATTTATTGGTTCAGGCATCAAAAGAATATCAATACGACCTGCAGTTACAGGAAATTGCAAAAATCTGGCGCGGAGGCTGTATCATCAGGGCTAAATTTTTAGAAGATATTTATCAGGCTTACGATAAAGACAATTCTCTTGAACATTTATTCGGTGATGCGGGCATTCAGAACATCATTAAAGGCACTTTATCGGGCACACGCAAAACAATCAGTGCATGTATTAATTCTGGTTTAGGTATCCCTGCATTTGCATCTACCCTAACTTACTTTGATACCATTACAACAGCTCGCATGCCTTCAAATTTAATCCAGGCACAAAGAGATTTCTTTGGCGCACACACCTTTGAACGCATTGATAAAGATGGCGTTTTCCACGCCGACTGGAATAAATTATCATAAACTATTAGATTCACGAACAAAAATATACAATGAAAACCAAAACCGCATTAAACCCTACCATTTTTGTAATATTTGGTGGAACAGGTGATTTAAATAAAAGAAAATTAGCACCTGCCCTATATAATTTATTTATGGAGGGTTACATGCCTGATAAGTTTGCTATTATTGGTACTGGGAGGACTGAATTTACTGATGATAGTTACAAAACTGCATTAGAAGAAGCTGTGAACGAATTTTCGCGAAGCGGAAAAGTTAAAAAAGATAAATGGGAGGATTTTGGAAATACGATCCACTACTGCCCTACCGATTTTGCACAACCAAAAACTTTCGAAAACCTAAAATCGGCTGTAGAAAAATATCAAAAAGAATTTGGTGCAGGTACACAGGTAATTTTCTACCTCGCAGTAGCGCCTAATTTCTTCCCGATTATTGCTGAATGTCTTCAGAAATATAAACTTACGCAAGATGAAGACAATAGCCGTATTGTTATCGAAAAACCTTTTGGCCATGATTTAGAATCGGCAAAAGAGCTTAACGCATTATTAAGCACCATTTTTACCGAAAAGCAGATCTATCGCATTGATCATTACCTGGGTAAAGAAACGGTTCAAAACATGATGGCTTTCCGGTTTGCCAATGCATTATTCGAGCCTTTGTGGAACAGATCTTATATCGATCATGTTCAGATTTCGGTTACCGAGCAGCTAGGTGTGGGCGATCGTGGAGGATATTATGAAGGTTCCGGTGCTTTGAGAGATATGATCCAGAATCACCTCTTGCAATTACTTTGTTTAGTTGGAATGGAAGCGCCCATTAATTTTGATGCCGATGAAATCAGAAACCGTAAGGTTGAGGTTTTAAGAGCAATGCGTCCTTTTTCTGCAGAAGATATCCGTTTCCACACCGTTCGCGGTCAGTACAGCAAAGGCTGGGTTGAAGGTAAGGAGGTTCCGGGATACCGTCAGGAAAAAGGTGTTGATACCCACTCCAATACAGAAACTTTTGCAGCAGTTAAATTCCATATCGATAACTGGAGATGGCAAGGTATTCCTTTCTATTTAAGAACAGGAAAGCGCTTAAACCAAACTTCATCATTAATTACCATTCAATTTAGAGATGTGCCACATCAGATTTTCTCATCAGAGGTAACCGAAAATTGGCAACAAAATAGGTTGGTGATTAGCATACAGCCAGAAATGAGTATCCGCATGCAGGTACAGGCCAAAAGACCTGGATTAGACATGGTATTAAACCCTGTTGATATGGTATTTGATTATAAAGGAACTTATGAGGGTGATACACCAGAAGCTTACGAAACTTTATTATTGGATGCTATGATGGGTGATCAAACCTTGTTTATGCGCGGCGATCAGGTAGAAGCGGCATGGGAACTTGTTATGCCAATTTTAAATACATGGGAAAGCAAAAAATCGATAAACTTTCCAAACTACCCTGCCGATAGCTGGGGGCCAGAAGAAGCTGAAGCACTTATTGCAAGAGACGGCTTCCACTGGTTTAACCTGCCATTGAAAAATAAAGAATAATTTATTCACCGGGCGTCACTCTGAACAGAGCCTTAGCGAGCTCACCGAAAGTAATATAGTTCAGGGTCTTTTCCAGATAGATGCTGAATAAATTCAGTATGACGATTTTATTACTGACAAAATGAATCTACTCATATACAAAACATTAGAAGAACTAAACCAAGACCTGGCAGATTATGTAATCAAAATTGCAGAAATGTCTATCGAAGAAAATGACCGTTTCAATTTCGTACTTACTGGCGGTAGTTCCCCTAAAGCACTTTACCATTTTTTGGCTACTGAAGGGCAGCACAGAATCGATTGGGAAAAAGTATATTTCTTCTTTGGCGATGAGCGTAATGTTCCTGCCAATCATGAAAATTATAATGGATTAATGGCCAAGAAAACCATTTTAGATCCACTGGGCATTAAAGAAGACCATATCTTTTATGTAGATACCACCCTGGCACCAGAAAAAGCAGCTATTGAATATAAAAAAGCAATAAACAAACATTTTAATGGTGAAGAAATTGTTTTCGATCTAATCCTTTTGGGTATGGGTGATGATGCGCACACCGCTTCAATTTTTCCACATACTACTTTGGTTAAAGATGAAGAAGTAAACGTAGCGGCTGTATATGTAGAAAAATTAGATACATATCGCATTAGCTTTACCGCACCATTAATTAACAAAGCAGATAACGTAGCCTTTTTGGTATTTGGCGAGAATAAAGCCGAAGCACTGAAGCATGTGATTGGTGATACAGAAAAAAATCCTGACCTGTATCCTTCTCAGCTAATCGATCCTATTGATGGTAAATTAACCTGGTTTACGGATGAGGCTGCAACAAAATTACTAGAAAATTAAAACGATGTTGTCTGAAGAAAAACATTTATCAGACTTTTAAATGGAAAAACGGAATACACTTCAGGGTTATTCCGTTTTTTTGTTGATCAATTGTCCAAGCTCGGAGAAATTAATCTGCGACACACAAAATCAATGATTACCTTTTAATGACTTCTATACTAGAAAGATCCTGAAACAAGTTCAGGATGACGAAGCGGAGAGAGTTTTCTGCAGGTGTTATCATTCTACATCAAATTCGTCATTGCTGAAAAGGCTTTTTCAGCCTACAGCCTGCCCCGGTTTCGGGGAAGCAATCTTTATAGCAAGAATTATATGATAGATTTCTCCGCTACGGTCGAAACGATTCTTATGGAGTAAAATTGCCTTAATCCAGCTTTTCTTCTATCAATAATTTAATAATCCCATCAGCCATACCTACTTTAGGTACATAAATCTGTTTGATACCCGTCCACTTCATTAAGGTCAAGTAAATCTCGCAAGCAGGGATAATCACATCTGCACGATCGGGGTTTAAACCCAATGTATTAATCCTTTCTTTCAATGAATAACTGGTTAATTTATTATACATTGAATTTAACTTCTGCAACGATAAAGGTGCATTTTCCTTCTCATCAGACATGCGGAATAATTTATTGATATTACCACCTGTACCTATGCCAGCCAAATGTTTATAGGTTTTAGTATGCTCCTTTACCCAGTCTTTCATCTCTTCCCAGGTTTCTTCCTTGTCCTGGTTGTCGAGCATTCTGATCGTTCCAATATTAAAAGATCTCGATGCTTCGGGCGTACCTTTTACAAAAACAGATAACTCGGTACTACCACCACCCACATCAATATATAGGTAATTTTTATTTTCGTCTAACTCTTCTTCTATATGATTGGCATAAATAATATTTGCTTCGCGTTGCCCCTCTATAATCTCTAAAGTAACATCTGTTTCTTTTTTAATCAGTTTAACAATATCTTCTCCATTACGAGCCTCGCGCATGGCAGATGTTGCACAAGCTAAATATTCTGAAACATGATAAACATCCATCAGATTCTTAAAAGCAGTCATGGTTTTTACCAAATCTGCAGATTTTTTCTCCGAAATATATTGATCCAGGAATGCATCATCTCCCAATCGAAGTGGCACACGTATAAGGGTGTTCTTTTTGTATTTATATTTCCCGTCTTGTTTGCTAATATCAGCAATGAGCAACCTCACCGCATTCGAACCGATATCTATAGCTGCGTATCTTAACATTATGATTGATGCTTGGTTTTTAAATAGTTGTAGATGTCTACCTGCGCCCTTATCTTTTTACTTAATCTGTTTTTATGGTATTTATTATTATTTAAAGCGTTGATCTGCCTTGATTTGGTATTATCCTGCAGTTGCAGATCGATAATATCTTGTATCTCTTGTTTCACATCATGATCTAAAACCGGGAATCCTACCTCTACCCGATGCTCGAAATTCCTGCTCATTAAATCTGCAGAAGATAAATACATGTCGTTTTTGCCATTATTACTGAAGATGTAAACCCGGGCATGCTCCAAAAACTTATCGATAATACTAATAGCAGTAATATTTTCACTAAAGCCCTTCACGCCTGGCACCAAACAGCAGATACCGCGTATAATAAGCTGAATTTTAACCCCGGCATTGCTCGCATCGTAAAGTTTGGCAATAATACCTTCATCAGCTAAACTGTTTACTTTTAACATGATATAAGCAAGTTTCCCCTGCTTGGCATTTCTGATTTCGCGGTTGATAAAATTAACCAGTTTAGAGCGACTCTCCAGTGGAGAAACTATCAGGTGCTTGAAGCCCTTTGTTACGGTACGTTTGTTCAACGCATCAAAAAGTTTGACCAGATCGTTAGTAATCTCTTTTTTCACAGTGAAAATGCTATGATCGCAATATAAACCTGCAGTTTTCTCATTAAAGTTCCCCGTTGCTAAGTTTGCGTAGTATACAGGTTTATCTTTTTCGATTCGTTTAACCAGACAGATTTTAGAGTGTACCTTGTAATCGGTTAAGCCGTAATTTACCTTAACCCCTTCTTCCATTAAGCGGCTAGTCCAGTAAATATTAGCCTGTTCATCAAAACGGGCCTTAAGCTCTAATAACACAGAAACAGCTTTACCATTTTTAGCAGCGTTGATTAAGGCATTGATTACTTTCGAATTTTCAGCTAAACGGTACAAAGTAATCTGAATTTCGGTTACTTTCGGATCAATCGCCGCCTCACGCAAGAACAAAATAATATAATCGTATGATTGATATGGCAGATTTACCAAATAATCGCGTTGTGCAACCCTGTTGAACATGCTTTGGGTTCTATGCAGATCGTGAACCTTAAGTGGTATGTTCGGTGCATATTCCAATTCTTTTTTACCAACGTTTGGGAAAGCAATAAAATCGCCAAACTTATGGTAACGGTTACCCGGAATTAAACTTTCAGCTTCCAGCTTAAGCTTATTTACCAGTACCGTAAGCATATTTAAAGGCATGGCAGAATCGTAGAGCAAACGCATCGGTTTCCCTTTTTTACGCTTCTCTAAACTGCTTTTTAAATCATCAATAAACTTATCATTAATGTTTTTATCAATATCCAGTTCGGCATCTCGTGTTAACTGGATCGAATAAGCCTCTAAATTATCGTATGTAAAAACATAAAATATATCATCTAAGCAATACCTGATGATGTCTTCGGCAAGAATAATAAACTTTAGGTCGTTTGTTTCCGGCAGCACCAAAAACCGGGGTAAATTAGGTGGAATTTCAATAAGTGCATACTTCTCTTTAACCTTTGTATCCTTTTTCGAAAGTTTAACAAAAAAGTAGAGATACCGGTCTTTCAATTCCGGAAATGGTTTATCCATATCCAGCATAATGGGAACCAGATTAGATAAAATTTTATCCCTAAAGTGATTTTTAACGAATTCTCCCCTGCTTACATTCAGTTGAGTATCGTTTAAAATAAAAATCCTGTTTTGAGCAAGTTCGTTAATTAAGGTAGCCTGAAAAAGTTGGTCGAATTTTCTTTCCTGTTTAACCACAATATTTTTAATCTCATTGAGGATTTTCTTTGGATTAAATCCCAAAAGTGCCTTAGCCTTATCGTTCAGATTGGTTAACCGGGTCATGGTGGCCACCCTCACGCGATAAAACTCTTCTAAATTGGAAGAAAATATAGATAGAAATTTAATCCGTTCAATCAGCGGAACTGTGTCATCGGCTGCTTCTTGCAATACACGCTCATTAAAGTAAAGCCAACTAATTTCGCGGTTGAAAAATGGGATTTTCTTACTGTTCATTTAAAAAAAATAAAAAATCCCTGCCAAAACAGGGATGTTCAAAACTGCACATTAATTTGTTAAATCGATGTTAATTCATCTACAGGTTAACGTTAACAAATTTATTTTTTAGCAGTTGTTTTTACAACCTTCTTAACTGCAGGAGTAGCTTTTGTAACTATTTTTCTCACACCCTCAGTAGCCTTTACTGGTACTTTACTTACGGTTTCTTTAGTTACTTTAGTGACCTCGTTTACAGCTTCTTTCACTATCGTTACTGGTTTTGTCAATACCTTTTCTGCTTTTTCTTCAGTTTCAATTGCTGCAACTTTAATGCTTTGTACTACTGGTTTTGCCTTCGCAATAGCTTTTTTAACTACTTTTTCAGCAGATTTTTCAGATTTACTTATTGCCTTGGCAACTGGTTTTTTTGCTGCTTTTGTTTTCTCATTGGATGCATGTAACAAATCATCAATTTTTTGCCCTACATCAGCTTTTACAACGGTAAATTTTTTGGTTAATTTTTTGGCCACCCGCTTACTTGCTTTACCCACCTCCGTGCTAATTTCCGATACATCATGACCTAAACTTTTAATTACTTCTAAGAATTTATCCGTAATTGACTGCTCAAGTTGTTTTTTAGCTTCTTTTTTTATGATTTTTTTTTGAGACTTCGGCTTAGTGGTTTTCATATTATTTTCGTTTTTTTGTGAGGATGGATTAATTTCTATTAAATCTACTTATTTTTTTACTTTAAAGCTAAAACCATGCCTTCTTTTGATATTGTAAGTAAAGTTGATGCGCAGACATTAGACAATGCCATTAATAATGCTAAAAAAGAAATCCTCAACCGATTCGACTTTAACGGATCGAAAAGTACAATCGATCTGGATAAAAAAACAAATGTAGTAACCATTGTTACTGAGGATGATATGCGACTAAAAGCAATCGAAGGTTCTATTATCTCCCGGATGATGAAGCAAAATTTAGACCCGAAAAGTTTAAATTTTGGCGACGAGCACCAAGCTTCAGGCAACATGATCCGAAAAGAAATCAGCATTAAAGAAGGTTTGGATAAAGAAGCGGCAAAAAAAGTAGTGGCTAAAATTAAAGCCAGTGGTTTAAAAGTCCAACCCTCTATTATGGATGATCAGGTTCGGGTTACCGCGAAGAAAATTGATGATTTACAAGCCGTGATCAGCCTTTGCAGAAATGAAGATTTTGATCAGCCATTGCAGTTTATCAATATGCGTAACTAGGTTAATCGGTTAACTTTTGAAATCAGTTATTGTTAAATCATTCTTAATAATTAACCGATTAACCAATCTGAACAATTAACGAATATCAACTATGGAAATCAGTGAAAATGGTTTTATATTTTCCGATCAAAAGGCACTTCTAGATATCGAAGCGATACATCAGTATTTAAGCGTAGAATCATATTGGGCTAAAGGTATTCCCCTATCTACGGTAAAACGATCCATAGAAAATTCACTTTGCTTTGGCATTTATAAAGATCAGGAGCAAATAGGTTTTGCACGTTGGATAACCGATAAGGCAACATTTGCCTGGCTTTGCGATGTTTACGTTAAAGAAAATTATCGCGGCCTGGGCTTATCCAAAAAATTGATGTCATTTATGATTTTTCATTCAGACTTACAAGGGTTGAGGCGTTACCAACTGGCTACATTAGATGCCCATGGCCTCTACGAGCAATTTGGTTTTTCAGCCATTCAAAATTCCGAAAATCAAATGGGCATTGTGATTCAAAATCCTTATAACCTGGGGATCAGCGTAGATTAAAGAAAACCTTTTTTCAAGTCTCTTGTTTTTCATACACATCAAAACACAGAGAAAACATGAAAAAAATATTTTTATTGTCAACAGCTTTTGCCTTGGCGCTTTCATTTGAAGCCTGCCAAACTGCAGATAAAAAATCGTCGACTACCAAAGACAGTGTTTCAGGCGATACAACTATGGTAAATGGTAATCACGTTGTTGGATCTGAGAGTACAGAATCGGGGGTTGACGAGGCAGGTGCAACATTTTTAAGAAAAGCAGCTGTAGGCGGTATAATGGAAGTTGAAGCAGCTAAGATTGCAGCTAAAAATGCGAAAAGTGCAGAGGTGAAAGATTTTGCTGCTAAAATGCTTGCCGATCACGAGAAAGCTAATGCCGAATTAAAAGCTTTGGCGGTAAATAAAAAAGTAATTACGCCTGATGCATTGCCTGCTGATGAACAGATTCATTTAGATGGCATGAAAAAAATGACCGGTGAAGCATTTGATAAACACTATATGGATATGATGGTTACCGATCATGAAAAAACAGTAGCTTTATTTAAACAAGGAACTGAAAACCGTGACCAAAGCATCAAAGAATGGGCTGCGAATACTTTAAAAGTAATTGAATCACATAACGAGATGGCTAAGCAAATTGCGGCTGGTTTAAAATAGATTAAGGTATTTTAATAACGATCGGTTGTCCTTCTTGGAATAATTTATTGTAAAAAATCAATGTAATTAACACCAGAATTCAACTATATGAACCTCTTCTTGGAATCTTCAATGCGAGAAACCTTTTTCAGGCTACGAAGCAATCTTTACGGCAAGAATCTCTAGCAGGAAAGATTGCTTTATGGTTCCTTCTCACAAATGACGACTATTTTTGTTGTATTTTTTCAATGATAGCGGAGTGTAACGAAGTCGGAGAATCTTCTAAATAGGTCTCTTTATTCTACGGTGCTCTGATAGAAATGACGACTTTTCTATTGGAAACCGTCTAAAGTGCAGTATTAACACATGCGAAAAAGATTAAATTTTAATAGAATTTCTTTCAATAAAAAAATTAAAATTAACTTTCGCCGTTTAATACAAAAATACATAAATGAATAAGAGTAGAATTTTAAGAGCGCTGTTAAGTATTGCGTTCGTAAGTGCAGTTCCAACTTTGGCCAATGCACAAAAAGCCAATTGGCAAAATCTTGATCTTAAAAGTGATAGTACTTTCGGAATCAGTACCGAAAAAGCATATAAAGAACTTTTAAAAGGTAAAAAATCTGTTAAGGTTATTGTTGCTGTAAATGATGGCGGTGTAGAAGCTACACACGAGGATTTAAAACGGATTATGTGGGTAAATACCAAAGAGATAGCGGGCAATGGAAAGGATGATGACAAGAATGGCTATATCGACGATATTAATGGCTGGAATTTTATCGGCGGTCCTAAAGGATCTGTAAATTTTGAAACGTTGGAATTAACGCGTTTAGTTCGTCGCGACCAGGCACGTTTTGCCAATACCACAGATGCGAATGTAGCAGAAAGAGATAAAAAGGATTTCGAAGTTTTTAAAGCAGAAAGAGCCGAATTGGAAAAACAATTAGCGGAAGCTAAGGGAAATCTGGCAGGCATTACTGGTTTTAAAAATGCTTTAGATGCAGTAGTAAAGAAAATCGGTAAGGAAAATCCAACTGCAGAAGATTTTAAAAACTTTAAACCTACAACTGAAGTTGAAGGCAGGATCCAAAATGTACTGAGCCAACAATTAGAAAAAGGCAGTTTTAAAGATTTTTACGAAGATCAGATTGTAGAAGGATTGGATTATTATACACGCCAGGCCAATTACAACTTAAATCTTGATTATGACCCACGCGCCATAGTTGGCGATGATCCTAATAATGATAAGGAGCGGTTTTATGGCAATAACGATGTAGCAGGTCCTGACGCTATGCACGGCACGCATGTAGCTGGCATTATTGCAGCTGATAGAACCAATAAGCTTGGTATTTTAGGTGTAGCAGATAATGTTGCCATTATGGGGGTTCGTTGTACACCAAATGGTGATGAAAGAGATAAAGATGTAGCCAATGGAATCCGTTACGCGGTTGATAATGGCGCAAAAGTAATTAACATGAGTTTTGGTAAGGCTTATAGCTGGGATAAAGCCATAGTTAATGAAGCTATGAAATATGCTGCATCTAAAGATGTACTGATCGTTCAAGCTGCAGGTAACGAAAACAAAAATATTGATGTTGAGAATAATTTCCCTAACCATAAAGATTTAGATGAAAAAACCATTGCGTCCTGGATTACTGTTGGTGCTTCAGGTCCTAAAGACGATGAAACACTAAAAGCCAGTTTTTCTAACTTTGGTAAAGCACAGGTGGATGTTTTTGCTCCTGGTGTTCAGATTTACTCTACCGTACCGGGTTCTAAATACAAAAACTTAGATGGAACGAGTATGGCCTCTCCTGTTGTGGCTGGTTTAGCAGGATTAATCCGTTCTTATTACCCCAAGTTAACAGCAGCACAGGTAAAAGAAATTATCGTTAAATCGGTTACTAAAGTGAACCACAACGTAGAATATGCTAAAGGTGAAGGACCTGATGCTGAAAAAGTTTCTGTTCCTTTTTCTGATCTTTGTATCAGTGGCGGAATTGTAAATACTTATAATGCATTAAAATTAGCGGCAACTTATTCAAGTAAAGCAGTTGCTAAATAATTTCTGTTATTCTAAACGAGTTTAAGATATTTAAAGAAGTCAAGTTTTTAAAACTTGACTTCTCTTGTTTTAAGCCAATATTTTATCTGGTGTAATTGGTAATGTCCTGATCCTTTTGCCTGTGGCATTAAAAACGGCATTGGCTACTGCAGCAGAAAAACCGATCAAGGCAATTTCGCCCATACCTTTTGCACCCATTGGATTAATATAGGGATCAGGTTTATTAATGAAATTAACGTCGATCTCTGGTACATCGGCATTTACCGGAACGTGGTAGTCGGCAAAGTTGTTATTAATGTATCTTCCATAACGGTGATCGATGATTGATTCTTCTGTTAAAGCCATTCCTATTCCACCAACTGCACCGCCCAGCATCTGGCTTCGGGCTGTTTTCGGACTAACAATGGTACCGGAATCACCCACAGAAACAATTTTGCTCATCTTTACTACACCAGTTAACTTATTTACCTTTACCTGTACAAAGTGGATGGAGAACGAATACATAGAGTAGCTATCTTTTTCTTTACCGCCCTGACTCTCTTTGGTAATTTCTATTTGTGGAAGATTATTCTTTTTTAACACCTCAACAAAATTGGATGTAGCATCCATATTTGAATTAGCTGCCAGTTCAGCAATTGCAGACTTTAGTGCTACACAAACATCATTCACGGCAGAACCTACTGTAGATAATGTAGCTGAGCCACCCTGACTTGGTGCTGGTGGTAAGGACGAATCGCCCAGTTCGAATGTAATTTTATTTACAGGAATCTTCATTAATTTATTAGCGATTAATGTCATGCCAGTTCCCGTTCCCGGGCCGATATCGCTGGTTGCACTTTGCAAAAGCAGCGATCCATCAGCCTTTAAAATGCCTTTCACACTGGCTTTGCCTCTGTTAGCGTTAAAAACCCCAACACTTACGCCATAACCCGTTTGCCATGGTCCTTCAATCAAACTGCCAGGCTTATTTTTCCGGTTGTGCCATCCTATTTTTTCTGCGCCAATTTTATAAGCCTCTTTAATATTCTTGCTAGAAAAGGGTTTGTTTTTCTGCTGATCGGTTTCAGGATCATTTTTGATTCTAAAATCCAATGGATCCATATCCAAAGCATGGGCCATCTCGTCAATTGCACTTTCTAGTGCAAATGCTCCGGTGGCTTCTCCTGGACCGCGCATCCATATGGGTACACCCAGATCTACTGGTACAATGGCATAGGAAGTATTTACATGATCGCATTGGTACATAAATTTTGCCATGTTCACTACACCTTCGGTAAAGTTTTCATAAGTGGAAGTTTCGCCATAGGCCCTATGCGTAATGCCTGTTAACTTCCCATCTTTATTGGCACCTAAACCAATGGTTTGTATGGTTGCTGGTCGATTACCCACCATCGTAAACATCTGCATTCTGGTAATAACCACTTTTACAGGCTTACCAATATGTTTAGAAGCCATTATCGCTGCAATTTCAAGCGGCCACGTGCGCAAGGCCATGCCAAAACCACCACCCACAAACTCCGAATTCACTCGGATATTTTCCATCGGAATTTTAAAAACGTTTGCAATAGTACCCTGCGTAGCTTTTACTCCTTGTGTTTTGGCGTAAACGGTAAGCTGGTTATTTGGTCGCCAATCTGCAATTATCCCATGTAATTCCATAGGATTATGTGTTTCAATTGGTAAAAAGTATCTTTCTTCTAGCTTTACCTCGGCGGTTTTATAAGCATTTTCTTCACCACGTTTATAGTCAGCCTGCCCCTGAAGCTTTTTAGCCTTTGGATCTTTTAGTGCTTTTTCAAAATCCGTATTAAATTCCTCTTTAGCGTAGGTAGCTTTAACCAATGAGGCGGCATAAGTTGCCCTTTCAAAAGTATTCGCTATAACGATAGCTATAGGTTGTCCGTTGTAAAAAATCTTGTCGGTGTAAAAAATCTTCATCTGTGGACCACCTTCCTGCTCGTAAGCAGCAGCAGATGGTTTATTCAGGTGCGAAATCACAGCAATTACTCCCGGAGCTTTTTCAGCAGCTTTAGTATCAAGTGAGATAATTTTCCCTTTAGTAATGGTACTGGTTACTAAAACACCATAGGTTAAACCAGGTAATTCATATTCAGCAAAATACTTGGCTTTCCCAGTAACTTTCAAGAATCCATCCACGCGATCGTTCTCTTCTTTTAACATGTTCTTTTCCATAACTAAGCTTTTGATTTTGCAAGGTTCAACGCTTCAATAATCGTATTGGGGGCCAGTTTTAGTTTGAAGTCATTGCCTCCAAAGCCTTTGGCGTCCTTCATGGCCAATTGTGCAGCCTGCACGAAATTGGTTAAGTTAGCTTCCTTTCCTTTTAAAAAAAGCTCAGATGCAGTTAAGCGCCAAGGTTTATGTGCCACTCCACCCATCGCTAGTCGAACATCGATAATTTTATTGTTACTGATTTCAAATGCTGCTGCTACCGATACCAGTGCAAAAGCATAAGAAGCCCTATCCCTAACTTTAAGATAATGGTAATTTTTAGCAAAGTTATTTACAGGGATCTCTAAACGTATAATCATTTCATCAGTCTTTAAGTTGTTGTCTAACTGTGGTGTATCTCCTGCTAAGCGATGAAAATCTTTAAATGATATTTTACGTTCGCCTTTAGTATTAGCCACTATCACATCAGCATCTAACGCAACTAAAGCTACACACATATCGCTGGGATGAACAGCAATACATTTTTCCGAAGTTCCGAAAATAGCATGCATCCGGTTAAAACCATCCATTGCCCCACATCCTGTTCCAGGTTGGCGCTTATTACATGGCATTTCGATATCGTAAAAATATCCACAACGTGTACGCTGCATCATGTTACCGCCAACAGTAGCTACATTTCGCAGTTGCGCTGATGCTCCTGCCTGTAAAGCCCATGAAAGTAAAGGTAGTTTTTCTTTGATCAGGGCATGATCTGCCACCGCAGAATTGGAAGCAAGGGCACCGATATGGATTTTATTCCCGATCTGTTCAATTTGTTTTAGCGGTATGTGATTGATGTCAATGAGTTTCTCGGGTGAGGTAACACCTCTTTTCATCAGATCAATTAAATTCGTACCGCCTGCAAGGAATTTTGCGGTTTTATCTTTTATCAATAAAGCAATTGCTGATTTTGCTGTGGTTGTTCTGAGATATTGAAAGTTGATCATACGGCCTCACCTCCTTCCCTAACTTCAATAATTGCATCAACTATATTAGGGTAAGCGCCACACCTGCAGATGTTTCCACTCATATATTCGCTTATCTCGGCCCTGGAATTAGTATGGCCTTCACGCACACAGGCTACTGCCGACATAATCTGACCAGGCGTACAATAACCACATTGAAAACCATCGTGTTTGATAAAGGCAGCCTGCATAGGATGTAGCGTATCGCCATTTGCCAAGCCTTCAATCGTGGTGACTTTCTTTCCTTCGTTCATTACCGCTAAGCTGAGACAAGAATTTATCCTTTGTCCATCTACATGAACAGTACAGGCGCCGCATTGACCATGATCACAGCCTTTTTTCGTACCTGTTAAATGTAATTCTTCGCGTAGATAGTCTAAAAGTGTTACCCGAGGCTCTACTGTTGTTTGATAAGCTTTATTGTTTACCGTAAGCTTTAAGGGGATTTTCTCAAAAAGTTCGGCAAAACGTTCATCCGCATTACTTTCAGCTGCTTTAACTGCAACACCAGGCGTTAACGCAATGGCTGTAATTACTGAACTTTTTTTAAGGAAATCGCGTCTGCTATCGCCCTGATTTGGTTTCTGGTCGGAAGATTTCATAGTTGGATATTTATAGATAACGTACGCCTTATTCAGTCATTCCAAAAATTCGTTGATAAGACATGCTACTTTTTCAGCATATTTTATCTATAAATTTAATATAAAAAAACTAAGGATACCCCCTTAAAAACAGATAAGTAAAGGAAAAGTTACACCTTAAAGTCGACATTAACATACATAAAACCAACTATTTTACAAATTGTTCGAATTTGTGTACTATAATATTGTATTTCTTATGAGGCTGTATCAAAAGTAAAATCTAGCAGTTAAAGCCAGCATAAATCTTTTTGATACAGCCTCATTTTGGTTTTAACGGAAAAAAGCAAATTAAAACTTAGAGCGATCATGATCATCACATTGATTCGAATGATGATAAGTTCATCTAAAATTGTTTTCCCTTAAGTACCCTAATTTCTGATCCTTCTGCTAAGAAAACAGAATCTGGCTGGGCATGATTTAAGAAAGCAAAATCATTGCCATAATTTATTCCAAAATCGACGTTGATTTTATAACTTTTTACGGGATAGGCTTGCCAGCGCGGATGTTCTACCCCATATTCGGATGTTTTGTTGTGACCAATGTTTGTGTAACCCCAGTAATGCTCGGTGATAAATTCTTCTTCGCTGCCCAGTGTAATTTCTTCTGCTTGAGCATTTGCAATAACCTGAAAATTATTCCATGTTTTATTTTTCCAAAGATAATCCACCTCAAGCTGGTTTTCCTGCGCTATCCAAACATGTTTCATTGGCAAAGTTTGGTAATTTTCTTTATAAATGGTGTTAGCAACAAGTGTTATTGCAGGTAAAGGAACAATTTCTTTAACAAAAACAACTCCCCTTTTCCATTCTTTATCATCTTTAAACCGAACATAAAATCGCAGGTTAACTTCCTCAAAATTAGTTTGGAATGGAATATTAAAGCCACGAAACTTTACATTAACAAACATAAAACCAACCAAGCTAACATAGTACTTTCCTTGCCAGGTATCTAGTTCAGTATGCGGAGGAAGATATTTCAAAAGAATTTGCTTATCTATGGCATATTGCGCAAGTGCTAACTTTCGCCATTTTGCAGTTAAGAAAACCCCTTTGTTTGCTGCCATTATATAACAGCTTGTCTTAAGCGAACTAATTTGATTAAGGTTTCTTCGAGCAAATCTAAGTGAAGCATGTTAGCACCATCAGATTTTGCATTTGCAGGATCAGGATGTGTTTCGATAAATAAACCATCTGCGCCAACGGCAATTGCCGCTTTGGCAATGGTTGAAATCAGTTCTGGTTTACCACCGGTAACCCCACTGCTTTGATTGGGTTGCTGTAATGAATGTGTACAATCCATCACTACAGGAACCCCGAAACTTTGCATTTCTGGCAAACCACGATAATCAACAATTAAATCCTGATAACCGAATGTATTGCCCCGATCGGTCAGGATTACTTTATTGTTACCAGCTTCTTTTACTTTTTCTACAGCAAATTTCATTGATCCAGCAGAAAGGAACTGGCCTTTTTTAACGTTAACCACTTTTCCGGTTTCGGCTGCTGCAATTAATAAATCGGTTTGACGGCATAAAAATGCCGGGATCTGCAGCACATCTACATAAGCAGCAGCCATAGCAGCCTCGGCACTCTCATGAATATCAGTAACGGTTGGAACGCCAAATTCTCTTCCGATTCTTTCTAAAATGCGTAAAGCTTTTTCATCTCCAATACCTGTAAAAGAACTCCCTTTGCTTCTATTCGCTTTCCGGTACGAACCTTTAAATATATATGGAATCTTTAATTTATCAGTAATAGTTATAATCTTCTCAGCGATCCTCATGGCAATGTCTTCGCCCTCAATAGCGCATGGACCCGCCATTAAAAAGAAATTTCCCGAGTCTGTATTTTTTAATTTATCTAAATAGTTTAACATGTAAAATGTATTATGGAAGATGGATAATGGAAAATATAAGAACTAAATCTAATGGAAAATGGGAAGGATAAACAGATACATTATCCATCTTACCTCTCCCATTTTCCATCAACCTCTAGTTTCCTAGTTCTGACATGAATTTAATCCGCATCAATTGAATTTCTTCGCGGGTATAATCGGTTTCGCCCAATTCATTAAGCGCTTCATCTATAGAATCACTTTCGGCTGCTCTGAAATAATCAAAAACTTCATCTTGTCTATCATCATCAATTACTTCATCAATAAAATAGTTTAGGTTAAGTTTAGTACCAGAGTTTACAATCGATTCTACTTCTTTCAGGATTTCTTCGTAAGTAATGCCTTTCGAATCGGCAATGTCTTCCAAACCGATCTGTCTGTCGATATTTTGAATGATCGAAACTTTCATTTGCGACTTATTCGCCTGAGTTTTAATAATCAGATCAATAGGACGTTCGATATCGTTATCCTCAACATATTTTTTGATCAATTCAATGAAAGGTGTTCCAAATTTCATGGCTTTACCCGAACCTACACCAGAAATCTGGCGAAGCTCTTCCATCGTAATCGGGTAATGTGTACACATTTCCTCTAAAGACGGATCCTGGAAAACCACGAATGGCGGGACACTTTTCTGTTTTGCAATTTTTTTCCGTAGCTCTTTAAGCAGTGATAAAAGATGAGTATCTAATGCGCCTGTACCTTGCTTTACATCATCATCATCATCGTCAGCACCGTTCTCTATTGGTTCATTCAGTATAAATTTAAGGCTATAAGGATTAACAATAAAATCTCTTCCTTGCTTTGTTAATTTCAATAAACCATAATTATCGATATCTTTAAAAAGGTAATTGTTTAAAACAGCCTGACGGATAATCGATTTCCATATCAACTCACCTTCTTCTTTACCAATTCCAAATTCAGGAACCTTACTATGTTCGTATGCAATGGTTTGTGCCGTTTCCAAACCTAGGAAAACGTTTAGTAAATGTGCATCGTCGAATTTCTCCCCAGATTTCTCAATAAACTTTAATAAGGTAGATAACTGACTTTCGGCATCAAACTGTTTTTTAGGCTTTTTGCAATTATCGCACATGCAGTTACAGCCGGTTTCGTTAAAGTTTTCGCCGAAATAGTGAAGAATCTGCTTACGGCGGCAAACGCCAGATTCGGCGTAATCGATTACTTCTTTTAATATCTGCGTACCAATTTCTCTTTCAGATACTGGTTTATCTTTCATAAATTTTGCCAACTTATCTACATCTTTTTGAGAGTAGAAGGCAATGCATACCCCTTCGCCACCATCACGGCCGGCCCTGCCCGTTTCCTGATAATAACCCTCCATGCTCTTAGGCACATCGTGGTGAATTACAAAGCGAACATCTGGTTTGTCGATCCCCATACCAAAGGCAATGGTTGCAACAATTACCTCTGCATCTTCCATCAAAAATTTATCCTGTGTTTCGGCCCTAACCTTTGGATCTAAACCCGCATGATAAGGTAATGCACTGATTCCATTTAAGTTTAAAGCTTCGGCCACTTCCTCTACCTTTTTACGGCTAAGGCAATAAATAATTCCTGATTTACCCGGATTAGACTTGATATATTTAATAATCTCTTTGGTAATGTCTCTTTTAGGGCGGATCTCGTAAAACAAGTTCGGCCGGTTAAATGAAGATTTAAATAACGTTGCTTCCGTCATGCCCAGGTTCTTCATAATATCCTGTTGTACCTTTGGTGTAGCAGTAGCAGTTAATGCAATAATAGGAATGTTATTTCCCAATCCTGCAATAACCTGTTTAATCTTACGGTATTCAGGCCTGAAATCGTGTCCCCATTCAGAGATACAATGCGCTTCATCAACGGCAACAAAAGAGATTTTAATCAGGTTTAAAAATTCAATATTATCCTGTTTTGCCAAAGATTCTGGCGCAACATACAATAATTTAGTCTGGCCACTTAAAAGGTCAGATTTAACTTGTGTAATTTCAGATTTGTTTAAGGATGAATTAAGAAAGTGAGCAATACTGTCATTTCCACCAAAAGCCCTTAATTGGTCTACCTGGTTTTTCATTAATGCGATTAGTGGAGAAATCACAATTGCCGTTCCCTCGCTCATTAAAGCAGGTAACTGATAGCAAATAGACTTTCCTCCGCCTGTGGGCATAATAACAAACGTATTATTGCCTTCTAAAATATTGGTAATGATCGACTCCTGATCACCCTTGAAATTATCAAACCCGAAGAAATTTTGTAGGTTATCAAATAACGACTTTTTCACGTCCATTTTGTGTAATAAAATATGCGATGCTATTTTTG